>Ga0209181_10000359_pt1 | contig 86027 bp, 90 predicted proteins | sample MAT05_FD_187208 | JGI IMG/M metagenome (GOLD analysis project Ga0209181, IMG submission 187208) | Freshwater microbial communities from Lake Fryxell liftoff mats and glacier meltwater in Antarctica - MAT-05 (SPAdes) (version 2) | ecosystem: Environmental > Aquatic > Freshwater > Ice > Liftoff...
AAAATATTTTCTTTAAAAAAACAAACTTGCAGTATTAAAATTAAATTATGAAGAATAAGATATTTTTTTCGGGCTTGTTGGTATTAACTGCAATAATAATTTTTGCTTTTGGGCCGGTTAATAAATCTGCTGATGCAGTATATGAAGCAAGCAATAAAGCCGAAAAAGGTATTCAGTTTGTTGAAGCAAACTGGGAAAAAGCCATAGCCGAAGCAAAAAAGCAAAAGAAGATGATCTTTATTGATGCTTATACAAGCTGGTGCGGCCCCTGTAGAATGCTAAAGCAAAACACTTTTACCGATAAAGCAGCCGGCGATTTTTTCAACAAGCATTTTATAAATATAGCGTTGGATATGGAAAAGGGCGATGGCATTGCCTTTGCTCAAAAATACCAGATTGCAGCTTATCCCACCTTGCTGATTATGGATGCCGATCAAAAATCAGTTTCTATGTCGGAGGGGTATGTAAACCCGGCACAGTTGATAGAGTTTGGTAAGTATGTAATTAATAAAGTACCGAAAATAAATTAACCGGATGTTTATATTTTTAAAAGCAGCATACTGAAAAAGGTGCTGCTTTTTTTATGTACTACTTCTTTATATTGGCTACCTTTAACCCAGATTTTGCAGTTGAAATCTACTGCGGCTTCCAAATCCTTCACAACTAAGCCTTTCAGAACATTTTTTAGATTCAAAATAGTTCACTATTCTTTCATCCAAAAAATAACCTGAAACCCATATCTGTTTTGTATTTGAAACCCTCGCTACGATTTCAACTGCAACATCTGGGTTTAAAAAGAACAGCTACCCTGCATAAAATTAATTGGTATGAATTTCAAAGTATCTCTTTTCATATTCAGTGCAGTAATACTTTTTAATTCCTCCTGTGGCCAGTCGGGTAAAAACAAAAATATCAACATGAAAGAAAATCATACCTATACCAACGAACTTATAAACGAAAGCAGCCCTTACCTGCTGCAACATGCCCATAACCCCGTTAACTGGTATCCGTGGGGAGAAGCGGCCCTGCAAAAAGCAAAAGCCGAAAATAAAATGCTCATCATCAGTATTGGCTACGCCGCCTGCCATTGGTGCCATGTAATGGAGCATGAAAGTTTTGAAGACGTGGAAGTAGCCAAAGTGATGAATGAAAATTTTATTTGTATAAAAGTTGACAGGGAAGAAAGGCCTGATGTGGACCAGGTGTACATGGCAGCCGCACAGCTCATCACCGGTAGCGGTGGCTGGCCGCTTAATGCCATTGCATTGGCCGATGGCCGACCGTTTTATGCAGGCACTTATTTTCCTAAAGGCAAATGGATACAGATGCTGGAATATTTTGTTGACATGCAAAAGAAGGAACCTGAAAAATTATTGAAAAGCGCAGAGCAGGTTACCAATGGTATTCACCAGGTGGAAAATGTAAGCTTTAAAGAGCGAGGTAAAACATTTGCCATGGCCGATCTGGATAAACAGTTCGCCAACATGAAAGCCAATTTGGATTTTAAAAAAGGCGGGGCTAACAGGGCTCCTAAATTTCCCATGCCCTGCAACTGGGAGTATTTACTGCACTATAATTATTTAAGTAAGCATGAAGAAGCTTTAGAAGCCGTAACTGTTACGCTGGATAATATGGCTTACGGTGGAATCTACGATCATCTGGAAGGCGGCTTTGCCCGTTACTCCACCGATGCTGAGTGGCATGTACCGCATTTTGAAAAGATGTTGTACGATAATTCGCAGTTGGTAAGTCTGTATGCACATGCCTATCAAAAAACAAAAAATCCCTTGTATAAAAAAGTGGTTTACGAAACGCTGGACTTTGTGCAGCATGAGCTTACATCTCCCGAAGGCGCATTTTATGCATCGCTGGATGCAGATAGCGAAGGCGAAGAAGGGAAATATTATGTATGGACAAAAGAAGAAATTGAGAAAGCGCTGGGAGGCGACGCCGAAGTTTTTTCTATCTTTTATAATATTACGGCTGCAGGCAACTGGGAACATGGAAAAAATATTTTATTACGACATGAAACAGAAGAAGCGACCGCAAAAAAACTAGGACTATCAGCAGCCGAATTAAAAAACAAAATTGATGCAGGCAAAGCAAAGCTGATGAAAATTAGGGACGCAAGAGTAAAGCCTGGTCTTGACGACAAGATACTCAGCAGTTGGAATGCGTTAATGATTGCGGGATATGTTGATGCTTACCGGGCCTTTGGCGACGAGGTTTTTTTAGGAAAGGCAATTACGAATGCGGAATTTTTGTTGAAACATGCGATTGCCAAAAATGGGGAGATGACCCGCAATTATAAAAATGGCAAATCAACTATTAATGCCTTGCTGGATGACTATGCTTTCACCATTGCAGCTTTCATCGATCTGTACCAGGCTACCTTTGATGAAAAATGGCTGAATGAAGCCAATACGTTAACTGCTTATTCACTGGAACATTTCTTCGACCCAAAATCTAAAATGTTCTTTTATACGCACAACCAATATTCAAATCTCATATCCCGTAAAATGGAAGTGGCGGATAATGTAATCCCTTCATCCAACAGTGAAATGGCGAAGAACCTTTTTTTACTGGGAAATTTTTTGTATAACGAAGATTATATCAGCAAGGCAAAACAAATGCTGATCAACGTGGAGGAAGATGTTCAGAAAAATATTTATTTCTACGCTAACTGGGGCATGCTGCAGGCCTGGTTTACCAGTCCGTTGTATGAGGTTGCAATAATGGGTGAAGATTTTAAAAACAAAAGGCAACAATTTGATGATCATTATTTACCCAATGTAATTTTGCTTGGCGGAAAAAGAGAAAGCAAACTTGCCCTGCTTGAAAATAAATTGATACCCGGACAAACTATGATTTATGTGTGCCGGGATAAGACTTGTAAACTACCGGTGGCGGAAGTTGAGAAAGCTTTGGGGCAGATTGGGAAATAATTCCTACTGGTGGTTGTTGGTACGCCATGCTACTTTGCCTGCCCTGCATATCACACAACAGCGAGTGTAGACTTCTGCTAAGACATACAGTGGCAATAAAGAAGGTTTGTAAGCCGGATTACGTTAACGCTTTTTTCTTTTTTGTAATTGCTAAACGGGTTTTTGTGGTTGGTTTTTGCTTCCGATTGCTATCGGAAGGCATTTTTTTACCTGTTGCTTTGTAATAAGCAATTATCTCACTAATTTTTTTTCTTTCTGCCGCTTTCAATGGTGTTGGGTCAACTACAAAATCAACTCCTGCGGGTTCTTTTATATATCCCATTGTGTTTATTATTTAAGTTGGAAAATATTTTTTAATAAGTTTAAGTGCTTCCTGCGGGAAGATTACCATTTTGTGTGCACCAACATGGGTAGCACCTAAAGTTTTTTCGTAGTGTTCTATTAACCTTGTTTTGGACGTGAAAGAAACAAAACCCTGATAACCTTTATCCCACGAAGATTTACATGTGAAAGCAAACAGATTGCCAGGAACTCCTTCATAAAGTTTATTCTTTCCCAGGTTGAATGGTGCACCTTCAATAAGATGCAGATAATAATGGTCATGATAATCGCTTATACTTAAAAGCCCTTGAACAATTTCAGGATTGTTTCTTATTGTTAGTTTAAAAACCTGTCTATCTGTCAACTTAAATTCGGCTGCCCAATTAAAAAGCCAACCATTTTTTTTTGCAGCATTTTTCAAATCGGCTTTTGTGGCGGCATGTACATCAGTTGGAAAACTGTCGCCGGAAATAGTATTTATTATACTATTTGTCAGCCTGTCAATCTCAATTTCTAAGTGATATTTAGTTTGTTTTGCCACATTTCAAAGATACAAAAAAAGTGTTGTTAGAGAGGAGACTATGATATGCCATTGTAGAAGCCCAGAGGACGACAGAAACCTACTTTGTCAGTATGAATAAGGGGCTCAATGTAATGGCGGCGAGTCCCGCAACCACACAAAACCCCGGCGTGGAGACTCGCCTGAAAATCTTACAGTTAAAAAGGGAAACCCGGAGGAAAGGTAGGCTTTAGCCAAAATGTATTTTGGCTAAAGCCGCCGATAGAATAATGATTCCTTTTATCACTGCCCTAAAGGGCGGTGCAATTTATACTGCTTTGACTGGGGAGGCGGCAAAATGTTTGCTGCGAAAATTTCACTGAAGTTGTTGGCCGGAGGCGCAACGGCGATGGGGGCTTACGTAATGCCAGCAAGGGCAAGTTTTATTTCGCCACGATTTTAATTCCTGTATACTTTGTGTTGTCTTTCAATGTTGGAACAGGTTCAACTGAATACTTTGAATTATCACTTACGACATTGCTTATTTGTACTAATTCAGAATAATCACTTGTCGATCCGCTTGGGTCTTTTGTACCAATAAAAAAGTCAATTACTTGACGATTTTGAGGATTGAATGTCACTAATAATGTGTGTTCATTTTTTTCAAAACTATTATCCCACGAATCAAATTTCATTTTCATTTGCAGCTTTGTCGGCTCGATCTCTTTATCTGAAGGTTTACCTAAAACTTTTCTTATTTCATCAATATTTTTACCAATCAAGGATGGTACGTCGAAAACTGCTTTCACTGTAGCTTTTGGAATAATAGCCGAAGTCAGTTCTGTTGAATTTGAAGATCCGCATGAAGTCAATAGTACAACTACAGCGATAAATTGCAAACTTTTAAAAAATAATTTAGTCATAATTGAAAATTGAAAAGAGTCGTAAAAAATTGCTTGTAACTTATAAATATACAAAACTCCTGATACGGTTTTCAAGAGATCATAAAAAAATGGCGAAGATTGGGGTGAATACCAACAACGGCGAGATGTATTTAGAAATGTTATTTTTTTCTGTTTCGACGTAAAAACCAAACATATATTGCAGAGGTCAATTTATACTCCCATTTTAGATGAAAAATTAAAACATCAAAGGGCTTTAAAGGATGTAATGGGTCATCTTTTATGATATTTTGCACCATTACTAAATGAAAATCTTTATTGGTTGCTTTTGGATCGAATCTATTTAAATTAGTCGTGAACTTCCTATAATACTTTGTAAAAAGAATGAAGTGATAATTAAAGTTATTTAGCTGGTTATAGAATTTATCTATGTCAGATTCACTTACACTAACTCTATGCGTCGCTAAATCTATAACATGCATATATTTTAAACCTGATAATAATGGGTGATGCTCTTTTTCTTCATCAGAAATTGTCCTTGCTTGATTTTGTGTCCTTGGCAGCTTGTCTCGAAATTCCTTTACAATTTTATAGTAGGCTAAATGCCTTTCATAAAGTGGCTTAAGCCCTAGAGATAAAATGTTTAAAATAAGGTTTGCCATATAGTGGTTTTCATTGCCTTGCAGATAACTCAAAAATACGCAAAACTCTTCCGCACAATTAAAATTCAATTAAGATTCTCTGCACAAGAGTGGTTATTATTTCTTTTTACTAAAAAGAAATAATAACTAAGTATCCTTGCCACCGATGCCCCACATTGATTCAATGCCCGGCCCACAAAAAAAATTACACTTTTATATAAATCTTCTTCTTATCTAACACCCACGCCAAAAACCACATCATGCCAATAAAACAAAGCGCATAAATTAATGAGCCAATGCGTGGGTCGCCGGGGAAGATTGGCTTGCAAAGGGTTTCATAAAACCAGCTTAACGGGCTCAGGTATTTTGGTTTGCCTGCATCATTAAAACCATTGCTTATGCGGATGAGTCCGAGGGATCTTGGTATAAGGGCGCTCATGGCAAAAATGAAGAGTGCATTTTTGCCAAACACATCAAAGAAGCGGCTCCAGATGCCTTTATTATTTTTAAAATCGAGCAGGTAAATCATCATGGATAAAATAAGCAAGGCAAGGCCGGTTGTGTAAATGGTATAACTGCTGGTCCATATTTTTTTGTTGAGCGGAAAAACCATATCCCAGCAAAAGCCGGCAAACACCAGCACACAGCCTGCAACAAATAAACCGTTGAGCATTTCATGCGTTTTTCCTTTTTGTAAAATATAATTGCCAACCAGGTAGCCGAGTATTACCTGCACAATGGCGGCAAAACTGTTCATCAATCCTTCGGGGTCAAAAGCTATGCCTTCGCCATGGTATAGGTGTTTTTCGCCCAGCAGGGCTTTATCTATATTAGTACCAAACCAGCCATGTAAACTAAATGGATCGGCGGGGTTTGCGGCCACACATAAAAACCAATAGGCCAGTAAAATAAACATGCCCACCACAAATGAACCACGTACTTTAAAATAATGCACGATCACCGAAGCAAAGAAATAGCTGATGGCAATGCGTTGCAGCACACCAAAAATGCGCAGGGTTTCAAAAGGCCTGGCAACAAAATTACCGGCATCGTTATACTTTATAAACGGGAACCAGTTTAAAAAAAGGCCGATACCAAAAATAAGCAGCGAACGCTTGATTACTTTTTTCCAGAAGGCGCCTTCGCCTGCGGCATCTAACTTTGGCATTACAAAAGCCATGGCATTACCTACGGCAAATAAAAAAAACGGGAAGACAAGATCGGTTGGTGTAACGCCATGCCAGGCTGCATGCTCCAGCGGGGGAAAAATATGTGCCCAACTGCCGGGGTTATTTACCAATATCATGAGCGCCACGGTGGCACCACGAAAAACATCAAGGGAGTAAAAGCGTTGGTTCATTTGGATTTATTGAATGGGTTTTTTGACGGGCTGCGCCGGGTATCAATCATGTTTATTATTTCGATATTATTTTTCGAAATTCTGTGATAGATTTTATTTTGCCTGGTTATATGAATTGCCCTTACATTTTTATAAAAAGTAACAGAACCTATTTCAGGATGAATCGTTACCAGCTCGATTTTATTTTGCAGCTTAGCGATAAAATGCAACCCGGACTTGTTGTCCCAATTTTTTTCAAGATACAGAAGTAATGCATCTAATTTTTTCAGGAACCGTTTCTTGTAGATAACAATCTTTGTTTCCATGTTTCAATATGAGCATTAAATTCATCCTGTGTTACCGTGTCTTTTTCGGGATCTTCATTAATTGATTCTTCCAGTTCGGCTCTTTCTTCGGGCGTTAAATCAGAGAGGTCGTCAAAATTTTGAGTAACTTTTGATTGATAGGCAATGATATCTTCTTTAACTATGCTCAATAGTTCTTCATCTTCTGTATCATCTATAAGTTTGTGGAGTTCTTTTTTAAGATTTTCTTTGCTCATAAAATCTGTTTTACCAAATCTACAAAATCATTTTTATATAACATAGGGATTAAATCCGCTCACTCAACTCCAGCCAGCGCATTTCTTTTTCATCAAGCAATTCTACAATGCTGCTGATGCGTTCGGCAGCTTTTTGCAAAGCATCGTAATCCATACTACCTGCATTCATTTTTTCTTCGAGTGTTGATTTTTCTTTTTGCAGGTCGGGGATTTCTTTTTCCAGTTGCTCAAACTCGTGCTTTTCCTTAAAACTCGGCTTGCGTTGGCCGTTGGTCGTTGCTGGTTGTTCGGCCTTCATTTCAGTAGTCTGTTTTTCCGCAGAGGCTCCACGATCAACGATCAACGATTCACGATCAACTGCTGCTTTATGTTCACGGTACAATGTATAGTTACCCGGAAAATCTTTTATAACTCCATCGCCTTCAAAAGCAAAAAGGTGATCAACCATGCGGTCCATAAAATACCGGTCGTGACTTACAATTAAAATACAGCCGGGGAAGTCGAGCAAAAATTCTTCAAGCGTTCTCAGCGTTTGCAGGTCAAGATCGTTGGTAGGCTCATCTAAAATTAAAAAATTGGGGTTCAGGAAAAGAATACTCAGTAAATGCAGTCTTCGTTTTTCGCCACCGCTTAATTTGCTTAAGGGCGTGTATTGCTGTTCAGATGCAAATCCAAATTTTTCCATAAACTGAGTGGCGGATATTTTTCCCCCATCTGCCAAAGGAAAAAACTCTGCAAAATCTTTTACATAATCAATGGCCCGTTTGTCTTCTTTGTATTGTAATCCTTCCTGGTTAAAGTTGCCAAAAACAACAGTATCTCCATGGTTAACCTTACCGCTGTCGGGCATCTCCTGCTGCAATGCAATTTTTAAAAAGGTTGATTTACCAATGCCGTTCTTGCCTACAATGCCAATACGCTCTCCTTTTTTAAACGTGTAATCAAAACCTTTCAGAATAATTTTATCGCCATAATTCTTGTAAATCTTTTTCATCTCCAGCACTTTGCCGCCAAGCCGGGTCATCTTTACCTGTAAACTTACTTCCACATCTTCTTTTCGCAAACTCACCCTGTCTTCAATATCTGCAAAAGCATCCTGCCGCGATTTTGATTTGGTGGTGCGTGCCTTTGGTTGCTTACGCATCCACTCCAGTTCTTTGCGAAAAATGTTTTTATCCTTTTGCAATTCACTGGCCTGCACTTCCTGCCGCAAACTTTTTTGTTCTAAAAAATAATCGTAGTCTCCTTTGTACACATAAATCTTTTCATCGTCCATTTCCAGTATCTCGTTACAAACTGCATCTAAAAAATAACGGTCATGCGTTACGCAGAGCAGTGTTATTTTTTGTGCCGATAAATAATCTTCCAGCCACTCAATCATTTGCACGTCTAAGTGGTTGGTAGGCTCATCTAATATCAGCAAACATTTGCCTTCGTGCAGTTGTGCCTCAATCAATGACTGTGCAAGCGCCACTCTTTTGCGCTGGCCACCACTCAGGTTTTTAACCGGTTCATTTAAATGATGCAGGTTAAGTTTACCCAATATCTGTTTTAGTTCACTTTCAAAATTCCAGGCGTTCAGCTCATCCACCTTGGCCATCAGGTCGGTAAGTTTTTCTATATTTTCTTCCTCCTGCTCCAGGCACATTTCGTATTCCTTCACAACCTTTACAACCGGGTTGTCCATTTTTAGCACATTATCCCAAATGCTTTTATTCTCTTCAAAAGCAGTGTCCTGCTGCAGCATAATTACTTTTATGTCTTTGTGTACCCACACGGTACCGCTGTCGGCGGTATCAAGCCCGGCAATAATTTTTAATAAGGTAGATTTGCCGCTGCCATTGCGGGCAACCAGCGCAATTTTATCACCCTCTTCCACGTAAAAGGAAATATTCTTAAAAAGGGTTCTTATACCAAACGATTTGGCCAGGTTTTCAATTGAAGCGTAATGCATAGGCGGCAAAGGTAAAGGAGTAAATGTTTGCGGCAGAATTGATTTTGGCTTTGAACCACTATTTTTGAAGAAGATATTTTGCCTGCGGCAAAAAGAGATTGCCACAGAAGCACGGAAGCACAGAAGAGAAAAGGGAAATTGTATTTTTCCTTGTAAATCAGTACAATTAGTGGCAAACAAGAAATTTCCGAAGGGAATTAATATTTTACCTGCGGTAAAAAGAGTTAGCCACAGAGACACTAAAGCACAGAATGGGACTGTATTTGTTCCGTGCTTCTGTGCTTCTGTGGCAAACAAATTCCCAAAGGGAATTAAATAAATATCATCGTAATAAATTCCTGTTTAATGAAGTTTTTGAGGTTGATAAAAGCAGAATCATATACTAAAGGCATGATGCTTTCTGTTTTATTCAACATCATTTCTAAGGGAATCCTTTTTTTGTTAACCATCATTATTGCCCGGTATTTTGGGAACGATATAAAAACAGATATTTACTTTTTTGTTTTTACAACCATGATCCTTTTCTCGGGCTTTATCAACAGTATTGATACGGCAGTGTTGATTCCGGAAAGTATGCGCCTTCGTGAAAAAGAAGGAGAAGTAAAAGCAATGGATTTTCTGAATTATTTTCTACTGATCTATTTCATCATTGGGGTGCTGTTTACGTTGGGCATGTATTTTTTTGGCGCCACTGTTTTCGGGCTTATTTCACAATTTGAAGAGGCCGATATCATAACTTACCGTAATTATTTTTGGACAGGCTCCCTGTTTTTTATTTTTCATGTGCTTACTAATTACCTTAATAACATACTTACTTCTTTAAAATATTTCAGTCTGCCCATGGTTATCAGCAGCATTAAAAGCTGTGTGGTTATTGTTTGTATTTTTTTATTGAAAGAAAAGTATGATGTGCTGAGTGTTATTATTGGTGGATTAATATCCTATGCCATAAACCTGCTTATCCAGATTTATATTTTGAATAAGATAGTTGGCTGGAATTTTCATTTCAAAAAACCTGCAATAACAAAAACCATTTGGGGCAATGTATTTTATGCCGAGCTGGGGCAGCTTACAACCGTTGCCAGCAGTATGTTTCCGCTGTACCTGTTAAGTGGTTTTGGAAGCGGTATTATCAGCCTGATGAATTATGGAAAAAATATTGCGGATATACCCAACACGTTGGTTACATCGCAATTTGCCAATGTAAGCGGCATAAAACTAAATGAAGAATTTGCCCGAAAGGATTATACAGGCATGAATGAAACTTTTTTGCACACTTCAAAACTGATGATCTTAATACTGGTACCCATTGGGTGCTTTATGTTTGTTTTTGCCGAGCCCATTACTGCTTTGTTTTATAAAAGAGGCAGTTTTACGGATGAAGCCGTTATTGATGCTGCAAAGTTTATGCAGCTATTATCGGTCACAATTTTCAGCATTGGCATCAATGCAATTGTTACCCGCATTTTTATTGCCATGCAGGCTATTAGGCAGTCGCTTTTATACCAGGTGGTTTTAAATGTACTTTTAATTGCTGCCATCTGGCTGTTTACAAAAAGTTATGGAGAGTATGGATATCCCTATGGCATCATCTTTATAAACCTGGTCAATTTTATAGGAATGTATTTCATCTGCAGAAAATATTTTAAAGCAATTGAGTATGGTAAGATATTGAAATACACTGCCGCTATCGTAGCAGTTTATCTGCCGGTTTCGGCGCTGTTGTATTATGGATTGTTTTATGTAAATCTGCTTTCTTTCTATAAGCTGTTAATTGGATTTTGTATATATTTATTCGTATTCATTTTGATCAGCAACATAAAAGCATTCAGTGTTAATAAAAACAATGCAGAAAAATAAGCGTCGCCGGTTTGGTTTCTTTGTGAATGCCTGGTACTTTTTACGTATTACCGCCAAATGGATGATTACCAGAAATAAGGAAATGCGTTACTACGCCATGGAAAGGCTTGCCAATATGTTTAACCCGCATTTTCATTTTACAGAGGCTGGCCAGGTTTGGCGAGATGATAAGGCTTTTGAAGAAAACTATCTTGGCCTGGTTGGCGATGATTTTCATTCCCTTGACAGAAAATATACTGTTAACCAGTTTTTACAGTTAATTAAAAATATTTCCGGCGATATGGCTGAGTGTGGCGTTTATAAAGGAGCAACCGCCTGGTTTATTTGTTCATTCATACAGCAACGAGGGTTAAATAAAACATTGCATGTTTTTGATTCTTTTGAGGGCTTAAGCAAACCAAAAAAAGAAGACGGAACTTACTGGGCAGCGGGAAACCTTGCTACAGACGAAGCTGTTTGCAGGAAAAATCTTTCGGCCTTTAATTTTGTAAAATATTACAAAGGATGGATACCGGACAGGTTTCAGGAAGTTGAAACAACGCGGTTTTGCTTTGTGCATATTGATGTAGATTTATACCAGCCAACCTTTGATGCTGTTTCTTTTTTTTATGAAAGGCTGAATAATGGTGGGATTATGATATGTGATGATTATGGTTTTTCAACTTGTCCGGGAGCAAAGAAAGCGATGGATGATTTTTTTGCCAATAAAAAGGAATCTTTAATCATGCTTACAACGGGACAGGGTTTTATCGTAAAAGAATAAAATTGTTAAGAATCAGTATTAAAAAACAAAACCAATTTTGAAAGCTGTATATAAAAAACCTTCAGACTGGAGCAAAGATGACATTGCCGCTTTTTGGGATTGGCAGAGTGAAAATATATCCCGGCAGCAGCAGTATTTTACGGCTACTTTGGCGCCGGGTATCGTAAAATATTTTAAAAGTAAAGGTTTACTTAAAGGCGATGTGCTTGATTATGGCTGCGGCGCTGGTCATTTATTGGAACAGATGCTGCAGGAGACTGCTGTTAATTTTTATGGCCTTGATTATTCTGCTGACTCCATTGAAGAAACAAAAAAACGAACAACCGGTAAATCCAATCTAAAGCAACTGGTATTAATTGATAATTTACCAACCCATTTTAAAGATGAACAGTTTGATTTCATCACGCTTATTGAAACGATTGAGCATTTACAGGATGAGGTTTTGCATGAAACGATGAATGAATTGTTCAGGATATTAAAGTCCGGAGGAAAGATATTCATCACCACACCTTTTAATGAAGACCTCAATCAGCATTTAAATTTTTGCCCCTTTTGTAAAAGTGAATTTCACGAGATGCAGCACATGCAGACATTTAATATTGTTTCACTAAAGGCGTTGGGAGCAAAGCATGGTTTTAAAGTTGATTACTGTGTAAATATTGATATGGAAAGATTAAAGCTCGGACATATAAAATATTTTGTAAAGCAGTTGCTTGCAAAACTGGCAATTGGAGCAGGGCTTAAGGATGCAGTTACCAATAAAACGCCAAACCTGATTGCTTTTTTTGTTAAACCCTGATATATGATTATAGAGAATGAAACCAGGGTAAGGCTTTTAATAATTACGCCCACAATGGAATGTGGCGGCTCCGAAAAATTTGTTTCACTGGTTTGTAACCACATTGATACCAGCCGGTTTTTAGTTCGCCTGGTTGTGATTAATAATGCTAAACAGTTTTATCAAATTAAAAATGAAGCTGTAGAAATTGTGGACTTAAAAAAGAAAAGAGTTTTATTTTCTTTGTCTGCCATAAAAAAAACAAGTGACAATTTTAAGCCCGATATTATTTTTTCTACAGCCAACCATTTGAATGTATACCTGGCCATTTTCAGGAATAAATTTAATAAGAACATAAAGTTTATTGCACGGGAAGCAAGTATTGTAAGCATCACAAGCAAAAAAGCACCCATGCCGGCTTTTTATGAACTGCTGATCAAAAAGTATTACAGGCGTTTCGATATTATTATTTGCCAGTCGGCCTATATGCAGCAGGATCTTGTAAATCAATATTCAATTCCTGCCAATAAAATAATGATAGTTCACAACGCCACGGTGGAGTTACCGGTCAGTGCAATCCAGCAAGAACCGCTGGAAGCAAAGCGGGTTTATAAATTTATAACCGTTGCAAGGCTCAGCGGGGAAAAGGGAATTGAGCGGCTAATACATGCTGTTGGCTTGCTTATAATACCTTTTAAGTATTATATAATTGGCGAAGGAAACAAAAGAAACGAATTGCAAAAACTAATTGAAGATTTGCAGTTGCAGGATAAAGTTTTTTTAGTTGGTCAAAAAACTGGTTCTTTTAATGGTATGGAGGATGCTGACCTTTTCCTGATGGGCTCTTACTACGAGGGTTTCCCCAATGTGCTGCTGGAAGCCGGTGCCCATGGCATACCGGTGGTTGCCTTTAATGCGCCAGGTGGTATTGCAGAAATAATTACAGCCAACGAAAACGGGTTATTGGTTGATGATAACGACCTGATTGCATTTGCTGCCTCTATAAATAAAGCAATAACAACCGGTTTTAATCGTACCCAAATAATAGAAACAACAAAAAAACGTTTTTCAGTAAACAGCATGATGCCTGTTATTGAAAACATTTTTTTAAAGCTTGCCCAAAATAAATAACGGATATTTGTGCCCGGGCAAAAATGAGAACAAATGAATGGGACTAAGCCAAAGTTGCTGATCTTTATAAATACATTGCAAATCGGTGGCGCCGAGCGTGTGGTATCGTTGTTGTTAGATCATTTAAAAAATGATTTTGAAATTCACCTGGCTTTATACAGTAACTATGTAGATTATACAATTCCACCAGAAATAAAAGTATTCAACCTGCATCAGCCCTTGGTGCAGAATAAAGTAGTTCGCTTTTTAAAATTGCCACAAATATCCTTGCAGGTCTTCAGGTATTGTAAAATGAACAATATCAATACTTCGGTGGCATTTTTATATCGCCCCTGTTATATCAATGCCATTATGAAAAGTTTTTTGGGCTATCGTGGCCGTGTTATTATGTGTGAAGGAACTCACCAAACCACCATGCAGGAAAGTCATTCAGCTATTTATCGTATGTTCTCAAAATTTATGGTCATGTATTCCTACAAACGTGCCGACCTGATACTGGCAAACTCATACGCCATACAAACCGACCTGATAGAGAACTTTAAAATTAAAACCCCGGCCCGGGTAATATATAATCCTGTTGATCTGCAGCTCATCAAATCAAATGCAGCCGAAGAACCGGATTTTATTTTTGAAAAAGATATTTTTCATTTTATTACAGTGGGTAATTTGCGAAAAGAAAAAAACCAACTTTTATTGATACAGGCTTTTTTTATTTTAAAAAACCTGCCTTGTAAATTACTCATTGTTGGCGCCGGCGTAATGGAAGATATTTTAAAACAAAAAGTAAGTGAGCTTGGCTTGATGGATAAGATTATTTTTTGTGGCTTTGATAAAAACCCGTTCAAGTATGTAAACCGTAGCAATTGCTTTGTGTTGAGTTCTGATGTGGAAGGTTTCCCCAATGTTTTAATTGAAGCGCTGGCCTGTGGTAAACCTGTTATATCAACAGATTGCAGCTCGGGACCCAGAGAATTGCTGGCGCCGGATACAGACCTGCACCACCGAGCCATTAATAATTTTGAAATCGGCGAATACGGAATTTTAACACCCGTAAAGGATGTAATATCGCTTGCCAATGCCATGAAAAAGATGATGAAGGACGAGGCATTGCGGAACCTATTTCTAGGCAAAGCCGCAAAAAGAGCCGAGCAGTTTGATGTGAACGAGATTAAGCAGTATTTTCATGTGGCTTTTGCGGGTTTATAATGTTTACGGATGCTTATTTTTTCTTCAATTGAAAAGACTCACCGGTATAACACTGCTTGGTTCACAATCCCAGTATTACAAGAAATTATTGATTATTTTTGCGCCATTAAATTTATTAATATAAATGCATATTATCTTACTTACAGGCGGTGCAGGATTTATCGGCTCTCATTTAACCAGGTTATTTGTAAAGAAATATCCAGGCTATAAAATCGTCAATCTTGATAAACTGACCTATGCAGGCAACCTTGAGAATTTAAGAGATATTGAAAATGAACCTAACTATGATTTTGTAAAAGGAGATATTACTGATCTGGACCTGATGCGTAAACTATTTACAGATCATAAATTTACTGCAGTACTGCATTGCGCTGCCGAAAGCCATGTTGACAGATCGATTACAGATCCGCTGGCATTTATTACTACTAATGTGCTGGGCACAGCATCTTTGTTGCAGGCTGCAAAAGAAGCATGGACTAGTACTATGGAAAATAAAATCTTCTATCATATTTCTACCGATGAGGTATATGGATCTCTTGGTGAAACAGGATTTTTTACAGAAGAAACGGCTTATGATCCCCGCAGTCCTTACTCCGCATCAAAAGCATCTTCCGATCATATTGTAAGGGCGTTTTATCATACCTATAAACTGCCGGTGAAGATCAGTAACTGCAGTAACAATTATGGGCCATTTCATTTCCCCGAAAAGCTGATACCGCTTTGCATTCACAATATCATCAACAATAAGCCATTACCCATTTACGGTAAAGGCGAGAATGTACGGGATTGGTTGTATGTGGAGGATCATGTGAGGGCAATTGACGTTATTTTTCATACCGGAAAAATTGGAGAAACATACAATATTGGCGGCCACAACGAATGGACAAATATTGACCTGGTAAAAGAATTATGCAGGCAGATGGATGAAAAGTTGGGAAGAGAAAAGAGCAGTTCTGAAAAGCTTATAACTTATGTAACTGACCGTGCCGGCCATGATTTGCGTTATGCCATTGATGCTACAAAATTAAAGGATGAATTAGATTGGTTACCATCATTACAATTTGAAGAAGGGATTTCTAAAACAATTGATTGGTATCTTGAAAATACAGAGTGGCTGAACCATGTAACTAGTGGGGACTATCAAAAATATTATAACCAACAATATCATAAACAATAACTGCATGAAAGGAATCATACTGGCAGGAGGCTCCGGCACAAGACTATATCCAATCACAAAAGGAATCAGCAAACAATTGATGCCGGTTTATGATAAGCCGATGATCTATTATCCACTTAGCACTTTAATGCTGGCAGGTATAAAAGAGATTTTGGTAATCACCACACCCGATGACCAGGATCAGTTTAAAAGATTATTGGGCGAAGGAAGCCAATGGGGCTGTAGCATTGAGTATGCCAAACAGGAAGTGCCCAATGGACTTGCACAGGCATTTGTAATTGGAAAAAAATTTATTGGTAGTGATAGTGTTGCATTGGTTTTGGGCGATAATATTTTTTACGGCAGCGGCTTCAGTAAACTGTTGCAGCAAAGTATTGATCCGGATGGCGCAGTAATTTTTGCCTACCCGGTGAGCGATCCTGAACGCTATGGTGTAGTGGAATTTGATGCGGATAAAAATGCAGTAAGTATTGAAGAAAAACCAACTGTACCCAAAAGTAATTACGCTGTACCTGGTTTGTATTTTTACGATAACAACGTGGTGGAAATTGCCAAAAATATTAAACCAAGCCCTAGAGGCGAATATGAAATAACCACCGTAAATGATCATTACCTGCAACACAAAAAATTAAAAGTGGCGGTGCTTGATCGTGGTTTTGCATGGCTTGATACCGGTACATTTGAAAGCCTGAGTGATGCAGCAGAATATGTACGGGTAATAGAAAAAAGGCAGGGACTAAAAATTGGCTGCCCCGAAGAAATTGCCTGGCGCATGGGTTTTATAACCAAAGACCATTTATTACAACTGGCTAAAGAGCTTGAAAAAAGCGGCTACGGTGAATACCTGAGAAAGATCGCTCAATAACTTGTTTTTTGGCTCCACAAAATAGAAACGACTTTATTACGTTTTAAAGTGATAAAAATTAAAAATATGCACAATAAACCTTTTATTATTGAGTTTCCAAAAGTTGGTAATTCGCAACTGGGATATATTTCCATAGCTGAAAAAAACAACCTGCCTTTTGATGTTAAAAGAGTTTACTGGACATATTACACCCCCGAAAGTGTGGAAAGAGGCGGACATGCTCATTATGAACTTGAACAGATACTAGTAGCAGTTGCCGGTAAGATCATCATTAATGTTGAAATGCTTGACGGCAGTACATCCGAATTTATTCTGGAAAACCCGAATATGGGTTTATACATGCCCAAAAACACCTGGAGAACAATGCAATATTCTCATAACTCTGTGCAAATGTGTTTGGCAAGTATGGCATACGAAGAGGCAGACTATATCAGGGACTATGAAGTGTTTAAAAAAAATCTATAAAACCTTATTTACAAAATACCGATCATTATGAAATTCAATAACCGGAATGTATTTATCAGCCCATCTGCTGTCATTGGTAAAAATGTAAAAATTGGGGACAATACTTCCATTTACGATAATGTAGTCATTAAAGACAATGCTGTTATCTGTAATGATTGTGTAATTGGCGAACCTTTATCAGGCTATTATTCAAATACTGATTATTCAAATCCTGTTTCTACAATTGGTCCCAATGCATTGATACGCAGCCATACCATTATTTATGCCGGTTGTAATATTGGCGAATCATTTTCATGCGGTCATCGTGTTACAATAAGAGAAAATTCCAGGATTGGTAAATTCTGTAGAATTGGTACTGTAAGCGACTTACAGGGGAATTTAGAAATTGGGGATTACTGCTGGCTACACAGTAATGTACATATCGGACAACAGTCAAAGCTAGGCAACTTTGTATTTATTTATCCCTATGTTGTTTTAACCAACGACCCTACACCGCCTTCCAATATTTGTATTGGGCCAACCATTGGTGATTATTCACAGGTTGCAGTTTTTAGCGTTTTATTGCCGGGCGTTAAAATTGGAAAACACTGCCTGGTAGGAGCCGGTAGTATCGTAGGAAAAGATGTAGCCGATTATCAACTGGTGTTGGGTAGTCCTGCCAGGCCAATAAAAGATGTTCGTGAAATTAAATCAAGAGAAACTGAGGAATCTCACTACCCATGGCCATACCGGTTTGACCGTGGGATGCCTTGGCAGGATAAGGATTTTGATACCTGGGAAAAGCAGTTATAAAAAGCACATTAAAGTAAAATCAGCAACGTGATAAAATTTCTTGATCTTAAAAAAATAAATGAACAGTTTCATACTGAATTTACAGCAGCATTTAATACGGTAATGGAAAATGGCTGGTTTATATTGGGAGAAGGCGTAAAGGAGTTTGAAAAACAATTTGCAGCATACTGCGGTGTAAAACATTGTATTGGTGTGGCCAATGGGCTGGATGCATTGATCCTGATATTGGAAGCGTATAAAGAATCAGGGATGATGACTAAAGGTGATGAAATCATTGTGCCCTCAAATACATATATAGCAAGCATATTGGCAGTGTCAAAAGCCGGTCTGGTGCCGGTTTTAGCAGAGCCACACATTGATACCTATTTATTGGATCCGGCAGCAATTGAAGCGAAAATCACATCTAAAACAAAGGCCATCATACCGGTACACCTGTATGGGCAATTGTGCGATATGGAAGCCATCAACGGCATTGCAAAAAAACATAACTTAAAAGTTATTGAAGATAGTGCTCAATCTCACGGAGCTTTACAAAACGGCAAAAGAAGCGGTAACCTGGGCGATGCTGCCGGCTTTAGTTTTTACCCCGGTAAAAACCTGGGAGCATTAGGCGATGCCGGAGCCATTACCACCAACGATGATGAATTGGCAAGCATTTTAAAAGCATTACGCAACTACGGATCGCACGAAAAATATAAAAACCTTTTCCAGGGTGTAAATAGCCGGCTGGATGAATTGCAGGCTCTTTTTCTTTCAATAAAACTTAAACATTTAGATAACGATAATAATGAACGAAGAAAGATCGCACACTATTATATTAACAACATAACCAATAACCATATTGTTTTACCGGTTAAAAAAGGAACAGATGTAATTGCTGAACTATCACATGTGTGGCATATCTTCCCGGTATTGGTTGCAAACCGGGATCATTTTCGGCAATATCTTACCGAAAATTCGGTTCAAACAATTATTCATTATCCGGTGCCGCCGCATCATCAACCGGCTTATAAAGAATGGAAAGATTTTTCTTACCCCATTTCAGAAAAAATTCACCGAAAGATTATATCTATTCCGATTAGTCCGGTTATGAGTGCTGCTGAATATAAACAAGTTGTTGAAGTAGTAAATAATTATAAACCTTGAACTTACTAAAAACCAGTTTTTACACCAGTATCTCAACTGCTGTTACTTTCCTCAGTGGTTTTATAGTTACAAAAGTAGTGGCCGTAAAAATTGGGCCTTCGGGTTTGGCTTATGTAGGCCAGTATCAAAATTCAATTTCAATTCTTGCACTGTTTTCTACCCTGGCAATTACGGTAGGGGTGGTAAAGTATATTTCGGGTTATAAAGATGACCAGGCTAAGCAGCAACAGGTAATTACTACAGCGCTCAGCATCATTTTATTATGTTCTCTTGCTATTTCACTCATTATTATACCATCCAGTGTATATTTTTCTAAAGTCACATTTCATACAACTGATTTCTGGATCGTTTATCTTTTATACGGCTTGTTTGTTGGCATTACCGCTTTAAATGCACTGTTCTCAGCAGTTTTAAACGGGTTTAAGCAGATAAGGAATCTCACGATAGTAAATATTGTTGGTTCAATAATCGGCATCTTGTTTACAGTAATTTTTGCCTATTCAATGGGGGTAAAAGGCGTTTTGATAGCTTCAAATTTTTCGGCACTGGTTATCTTTTCGGTCAATCTTTTTTTTATAAGAAAACTAAAATGGATAAGCTGGAAACCCAGTTTTAAAAAATGGGATAAACAAATTGTAAAGCTGTTGTTTGCGTTTACTTTAATGGGCGTTACATCGGGCTTTGCCGTACCTGCCATGCAGTTTTTGGTGAGGGAGCGCATCATTAATGAATTCTCTATTGTAGATGCCGGTTGCTGGCAGGCTGTTACCCGTATCTCTGATTACTATCTGGCATTTATTACCACCGTTTTAAGTGTTTATTATCTGCCCCGTTTATCTGAAATAAATACCAATGCAGAGCTGAGAAAAGAAATCATGCAGGGATATAAAATTATTTTACCCGTTGTGGGTGCATTGGCTTTTATTATCTGGCTTTGTAAAGTGTGGGTAGTACATATTTTATTTACTGCCGATTTTTTACCAATGTTGCCTTTATTTAAGTACCAGTTACTGGGCGATTTTTTAAAGATCGGGAGCTGGCTTATTGGCTATATCATGGTTTCCAAGGCACTCACTAAAACTTTTATAGCTACCGAACTTATTTTCAGTGCTTCGTTTGTGCTGTTAAGCTATTATTTTATGAACCGCTTTGGGGTAATTGGAACCACCTATGCATTTTGTATTAATTATGCCATATATTGGATCATTATGTGGCTGTTAATGAAAAAATATTTTTCCAATAAATGAGTACAAAACCGCTTATAAGTGTTCTGTGTATATCAATGAATCATGAGCCATTCATAGAACGGTCTTTTTCATCATTGATTAACCAGACTTTTGCCGATTTCGAAATACTTTATATTGACAACAATTCCCAGGATAAAAGTTTTGAAATTGCAGATGCTGTTTTTAAAGAAGCTCCATTTTCTTACCAGGCATTCAGAAGAGAAAAAAATTATTTATTAAGTGCCAACTTAAATCTTTTACTGCAGCATGCAAAAGGCGAATACATCACATTTTTAAGTGGAGATGATTTTTGGGAACTGAATAATTTGGAAGAAAAAATAAAATATTACCAGGCTCATCATGAGTTTGGAATGCTGTATGGCGGCGGGTTTAAATATTATTACGATACAGGTAAAACTATTTTGATGAACAGCCCTCTTTGGAAAAGCGGATGGGTTTTTAAAGACCTGCTGGCATTTAATTTTATCAATTCAATAGGAGTGGTAATTAAAAAATCAACTTTTGATGACATTGGCTTATTTGATGAAAAATCTAAGTTAGAAGATTGGGACCTTTGGTTGAGAATTGCTCAAAAATACCCCATTGGATTTTTAGCTGCACCGCTCATATATTATGGCAGAAGTACGGGGAATAATGCCACTGCAGATTCTGCTTACATGGATGCGGGGGTTACTTATATTTTTGATAAATATGCCAGTTATAAGGATATTAATAAGGCAAAAAGAAAATACTGGCTGTACAGGGTTTACGAAACAGCTTCTGTTAAGCCCTCACTGAAAAACTTTCAGTTCATTTTAAAACATTTTCAATTTAATTTTACTTATATCAAACATGTTTTAAAATTCTTTGCGCAAATATTTTTATTCAAAAAGAATGCTCAATAAAATTATATAGATGAGTTATTATGTACACCCCAGCTCTATTGTTGATGATAATTGCGTGATTGGCGAAGGAACCAAGATCTGGCATTTCTCTCACATTATGTCAGGCGCAGTAATTGGCAACAATTGCAATCTGGGGCAAAATGTAGTTGTATCTCCAAAAGTAACATTGGGTAATAATGTAAGGGTACAAAATAATGTAAGCATTTATGAAGGGGTAATTTGTGAAGATGATGTTTTCCTGGGGCCAAGTGCTGTGCTAACGAATGTGATAAATCCCCGCAGCGCTGTGAGCCGTAAAAGCGAGTATAAAACCACCCTAATAAAAAAGGGCGCCAGTATTGGTGCCAATGCAACCGTTGTTTGCGGCCATACCATTGGCGAATTTGCATTTATTGGTGCCGGCGCAGTTGTTACCAAAGATGTAGCCGCCTATGCATTGATTGTTGGTAATCCCGGCCGTCAAACCGGCTGGATGAGCGAATATGGCCAAAAATTACACTTTGATGGGGAAGGAAATGCGACTTGTAGTGAAAGTGGCATCGCTTATCAACTCAAAAACAACGTAGTAAGCCGGAAGTAATTTCCTGTAAAGTGCTTTCCTTCAAACAACTTTCTTTATTCTTATTATAAATTTTTTTTGCTGAAAAAAGCGTCTCAGGCTTGCTAACTATTCAAAAATCATCTAATTTTGAGTAGTTTATTTACTCAATTTCAATGATAGAAGCACTCATATCTTCCAAAACACGTATAAAATTACTGCTCAAGTTTTTTTTAAACAGCAGTAATAAAGCCTATTTGCGTGGGCTGGAGGAGGAGTTTGGCGAAAGCACCAATGCCATCAGGCTTGAATTAAACAAGCTTGAAAAAGCCGGCATGGTTAGCAGCGATGTGCAGGGTAATAAAAAATACTTCACGGCCAATGTAAAACATCCGCTTTTTTTTGATCTGAACAGCATCATCAGAAAATATGTAGGTATTGATACCATTATTGAAAATGTAATAAAGCAACTAGGCGAAGTTGAACGGGTTTACCTGTCGGGTGAGTTTGCAAAAGGCAATGATAACAATGTAATTGACCTTGAACTGGTAGGCAGTGTAAACACCAACTACCTTACCGACCTCATTGAAAAAGCTGAGCCATTGGTAAAAAGGAAGATACGGTATGTAATTTATACAGTGGAAGAATTTGTGGCATTAAAGGAAAGTAAAAATGTGCATGAGAAGCTGTTGATATGGAGCAGGTAGGGATGAGTAGTTTAGAGGTTTTACGGGTTCAATTATCTTAAAAAAACTTAAGTATAATTTAAAAAATGGTATGCAATTAATTATTGAGCCGGGACGGGCAGAAAAAAATTACTGGAAAGACCTGTGGCGCTACCGGGAGCTGTTTTACATACTGGCCTGGCGTGATGTAAAAGTGCGTTACAAACAAACCGTAATAGGTGTGTTGTGGAGTATACTTCGCCCTTTACTTACCATGATTGTGTTTACGGTAATTTTCAGCAAAATAGCCAAGCTGCCCGCCGAAGGCCTGGCACCTTATGCCATTCTGGTGTACGCTGCTATGCTGCCTTGGCAGTTTTTTTCTACTGCTTTAACCGAGAGCAGCAACAGCCTCGTCACCAACAGTAATTTAATTTCTAAGGTTTACTTTCCCAGGCTCATCGTTCCGGCCAGTGCCGTCATATCAAGTTTTGTAGATTTTTTGATCTCTTTTGTTATCCTATTTATTTTAATGGCCTACTATCAATATATGCCGCCGCTGCAAATACTGGCATTACCACTAATGCTCATCTTTGTATTTTTAGTTTCTTTTAGCCTGGGGCTTTTTCTTACGGCTTTAAATGTAAAATACAGAGATTTTCGTTATATCATACCATTTATAGTACAGATCGGTTTGTATATTTCGCCGGTGGGTTTTAGCAGTAGCGTAATACCGGAAAAATGGCGCCTGTTGTATAACCTTAATCCAATGGTAGGGGTAATTGACGGCTTCAGGTGGTGCATTATTGGCGGAGATTTTACAGTAAAGCTGATGCAAAGTATGGGTATGTCGGTAGTATTTACATTGTTCGTACTTTTTTTTGGCATCCGTTATTTTAGAAAGGTAGAAAAAACGTTTGCAGACATTATTTAAACAACCATGAGCGATTTTATTATAAAGGCAGAGCATGTAGGCAAGAGTTATATGATTGGCCACCAGCGGCAGCAGGGCTACACCGCATTGCGTGATGTAGTTTCGCAAAAAATAAAAGGCGCCGCAAAAAATATAAAAACTACCATTACCGGAAAGCAATTAATTGCAGGCCAGGATATTGAAGAATTTTGGGCATTAAAAGATGTGAATTTTGAAATAAACCGTGGTGATGCAGTTGGTATTATAGGGCGCAACGGTGCAGGTAAAAGCACTTTATTAAAAGTATTAAGCAGGATAACAGAACCCACAACCGGCCGTATAACATTAAACGGACGGGTAGCCTCGCTTTTAGAAGTTGGTACGGGTTTTCATCCCGAACTTACCGGCAGGGAAAATATTTACCTCAACGGTGCTATACTGGGTATGAGCAGGGCCGAGATTAAAAGCAAGTTTGATGAGATTGTTGATTTCAGCGGGGTTGAGAAATTTTTAGATACGCCCGTAAAACGCTACAGCAGCGGCATGTACGTGCGGCTGGCATTTTCGGTAGCAGCACATCTTGAACCGGAAATACTTGTGGTTGATGAAGTGCTGGCTGTAGGTGATGCTGAGTTTCAGAAAAAGTGTTTGGGCAAGATGGATGATGTATCTAAAAAGGAAGGACGTACCATTCTTTTTGTAAGTCACCAGATGGGCACGATCGCCCAGCTTTGCAGTAAATCTATATTGATGGAAAAAGGAAGTGTTGTGAAGTATGGTTCAACCCCACAGGTGATAGATCATTATATACACAACAGCGCCAACCAAGTTGAAAAGATTGAACGTAGCGGTGATTTTGTGGGTAATCATTTTAAGGTTATACAAATGGTAGATAGCAACCATAGCCCCAAATCAGATTTTAGTTTTGAAGAAGAGGTCTCTGTAATGGTGAAACTGGTATTACCCGATTATAACCCGGCTCTGGAGCTTGCCATGCGCCTGACTGATAAAAATAAAAATGCCGTTTTTACAATTCATGAAAAAATTGAAGGCCATCTTTCGGGAAACAAAACTGCCGACCTGCTGGTTACGGTACCGGCAAAATTTGTAACACCAGGCAGGTATTCATGGGTAATGTGTATCAATCACCCGGGAGATAAATTGTACGACCTTCAGGATGATGTTTTACCTTTTAGTATTGTAGATACCGGTTCACAATTTGCCAGGTACGAAGGTGCCGGTTACGGAAGTATTTTTGCCAATTATTCAATAAATAAAATATAATGATCAGAAAAGTCTTTAAAAATGTTTTTCGTGTTTTCGGGCTGGAAGTTTCAAAATATACCGCCCCCCGTAAAAGTAAAAAATCAAAAAACTTAACGCTGCATAAAACTGCTACCGGAAATTACTATCTGCCTACAGATGCCTATGAGGACGTTGTAGCCAATACTATAATTGGAAACCAGATCTTTGAAAAGGAAGTTATCGAGCTGGCTGCAAAGTATATTAAAACCGGCAATACGGTCTTAGATGTAGGCGCTAATTTTGGCCAGATGAGTATCCTGTTTTCAAATATGGTTGGCGAAAATGGAAAAGTACATTCATTTGATGCGGATGACTGGGTCTATGAAATATTCAATAAAAATATTGAGGCCAATAATAAAGCCGGTATTATCATTCCTCATTTTGGAGCGGTGCATAATGTGGCAGGCAAAATATTGATTTTTCCCGACCAGGACTTTGAAGAATTTGGTGCTTATGGAGCATATGGAATTGATTATAATGCCAAAAAGGGCAGGGAGGTAAAAACCATTACCATTGACAGCCTTAATATTGAAGAGCCTATACAATTTATGAAAATTGATATTCAGGGAGGCGATTTGCAGGCCATGCAGGGTGCGGTAAAAACGATTCAAAAAAACAAAATGCCTATTTTGTTTGAATACGAATATCATTTTGAAGAAAAATATAAACTCTGTTTCCAGGATTATGTAGATTTTGTAGAAAGCATCAATTATAAATTTCACAAAGTAATAAATGGTCATAATTTTTTAATTACATCTAAATAACACGTATGCATTCAGAAATTAGCAAATGCCGGATCAGCGGAAGCAGCAACCTGATTACAGTGCTTTCTTTAGGCGAACAATACTTAACGGGCGTTTTCCCAAAAAGTCTTGATGAAAAAATTTCCAAAGGACCTTTAGACCTGGTTTGGTGCCCCGATGGAGGTTTGCTGCAAATGAAACAATCTTACAGCCTTGATGAAATGTACGGCGATAATTATGGTTACCGCTCGGGCTTAAATGCTTCAATGGTGCGGCATTTAACCAATAAGATACGTATACTGGAACGCATGGTTACACTTAGCGAAAGCGACCTGGTAATAGATATCGGCAGCAATGATGCCACTTCTCTTAAAGCCTATATTAGCAAATGCCGTAAAGTGGGTATAGATCCCACCGGAAATAAGTTTAGGGAATATTATACGGATGATATTTTTCTGATACCAACTTTCTTTTCAGCGGAAGCCTTTAAAAAAGATTTTGGAAATGATAAGGCAAAGATCATTACCTCCATTGCCATGTTTTACGATCTTGAAAGTCCGGCAGCTTTTGTAAAAGATATAGAGCAATGTTTGGCAGATGAAGGTATCTGGCATTTTGAACAGAGTTACATGCCAAGTATGTTACGCACCAATGCTTACGATGCGATATGCCATGAGCACCTGGAATTTTATTCTTTAAACGTAGTAAAAAATTTACTGGAGAGCTGCGGCATGCGCATTATCGATGTACAGGTAAATGATATAAACGGCGGCAGTTTTGCTGTTTCAGCCTGTAAACAAAATGCCTCATACAAATCGAACACGGCCGTTATTAACTGGCTGTTGCAGCAGGAGAAGGAAATGGAACTGGATAGCCAATTGCCGTATGCCGCATTTAAAACCCGTGTATTTAAACACAGGAAAAATCTGGTTGACCTGATTAATGCATTGGTAGCCGACGGTAAAAAAATATTTGGCTACGGGGCTTCTACAAAAGGAAATGTATTACTGCAGTTCTGTGGTTTTACCACCCAACAAATTCCATATATAGCGGAAGTGAACGAAGATAAGTTTGGATCTTATACACCAGGTACAGGCATACCTATCATTTCTGAAAAAGAAGCCAAGGCCATGAAACCTGATTATTTTCTGGTACTGCCATGGCATTTTAAAAATTCCATACTGCAAAGGGAATCGGAATATATTGAGCAGGGTGGCAAATTCATTTTTCCATTACCCGAAATTGAAATGGTATGATGCAGCGCATAAAAAGGGGGATCATAAAATTTGTCTATAGCATTATACCCGTTCCTAATGTTCCAGCTTCGTATTCGCAGGCAGGCGAAGATGCTATCTTGCGTTTTCTTTTCCAGGATCTTGGTATAACTGATATCAAATACCTTGACCTCGGTACCAATAAACCGGATTATAGTAACAATACATACCTGTTTTACAGGAATGGTTCAAGAGGTGTGTGTGTTGATGCAGACAGTTCTTTAATTGATGCAATAAAGGCAAAAAGACCTGAAGATAAAGTCATTAATGCCGGTGTTTCTGTTTCCTGTGAAACGGAAGCTGATTTTTATATATTCGATGCACATCCCATCAACACATTCAATAAAAAGGAAGCGGAATACCGGGCCAGCCTGGGTAATTATAAAATTGCAAAAGTGGTTAAAGTGCCGTTGATCAATATCAATGACCTGATAAAAAATAATTTTACTACTTACCCCGACCTGCTCTCTGTTGATATCGAAGGATTAGACCTGGAAGTATTAAGATCTCTGGACTATACAAAATATCCGGTACCTGTAATTTGTGTTGAAACCTGTACTTACAGTGAAAATCATATTCACCCCAAGGATTTAAACATAGCTGAATTTATGATCACCAGGGGTTACGAAGTATATGCAGACACTTATATAAACACGATCTTTGTTTACAAAAAATGGTTTTATAGCAAATAATGAAAGCAATTATATTTGGCATTAACGGGCAGGATGGCTTTTACCTGGAGGAGTTATTAAACAGCTTTCAAATTGAGGTAACCGGTGTGTCAAGATCGGCAAATAAAAATCACCTCACAGGGAATGTAAAAGATATTGATTTTGTAACTGCATTGATTGCAAAGTATCAGCCCGATTATATTTTTCACCTGGCAGCCAATTCCACTACACGGCACGAAGCCCTGTTTGAAAATCATGAAACGATTAGTACAGGGACATTAAATATTCTGGAAGCAGTTTTTAAATTCAGCAAGCATAGCAAAGTGTTTTTATCGGGTAGTGCAGTTCAATTTGAGAATCGAGGGTTACCCATTAATGAACAAACAGCATTTGCGGCTCTAAGCCCTTATGCAGTAAGCCGTATCCATTCAGTGTATGCAGGCAGGTATTACCGCAGTTTGGGAATGCAGGTATATGTGGGTTATTTTTTTCACCACGACAGCCCCTTGCGAACAGCAGGCCACATCAATCAAAAGATAGCTATGGCTGTTAAACGCATTGCGGCAGGCAATACAGAAAAAATTGAAATAGGTAATACCAGTGTACAAAAGGAATTCAATTTTGCAGGCGACATGATGGAGGCGGTATGGACCCTGATTAATCAAAACCATATTTATGAAGCTGTGCTTGGATCAGGTAAAGCATATAGTATAAAAGATTGGGTAGAAACATGTTTTAGCCTGATTGGAAAAAAGCCGGCAGATTTTATTATAGAGAAGGAAAATTTTAAATCCGATTTTGATAAACTGATTTCCGATCCGGCACTTATTTTCAGTATCGGTTATCAACCGAGAGTGGATATGCCGCAATTGGCAAAAATGATGATCCAGGAATGAGAATTTAGAAATGAAATGCAATGAACAGAAAAAAAATATTAATCATTACATATATAGTTCCTTATCCCGCAGATGCTGGGGGTAAGATCAGTATTTTTGGTACAATTAATTATCTCAGGTTATATCTGGATATTACTTTGGTTGTAAGCACATATAATAAAGCTGATGAAGATAATGTTGCCCTATTAGGATCTTTATGGCCGGAAGTTTCCATTAAAACCGTAGATTATTACAAGAAAAAAAGCTTACCCCATAAAATACTTTCCCCCATTTACAAATTAACCAGCGTTACAATCGCTAAATTGAAAAATTTGATCCTTCAACGTCCTCTTGATAATGGACAAGATAAAATGAATTTTTTCCCATTCTATCCTGTCGACATCATTTTTATTACTTTTTTAGAAAAATTATTTTCAAAAAACAACTATGATATTATTCAGGTAGAATATACAACCTTGCTTAGCTTGATTCACATTTTACCAGCAAATTCAGTAAAGGTTTTTGTGCAAATTGAAAACAGATACAGCATTATACAGGATTTTTTTTTAAAAAATAAAAACAATAGCCTTTATTCAGATTATATAGTTGAAAATGCAAGATACACAGAGCTGTCATTAATGAATAAGTATGATTACATAGTTGCCTTAAACAAAAATGATAAAGATAACCTTGGTAAATATATAAATAAGGAAAAGATTGAAGTAGCTCCTTTTCCAATACTTGATAGTTTAAGTGCTGTAGATGATCAGTTAAAATTCAGCAAAAACCAAGTGAATAAATTGATATTTTTGGGCCCACAGGCACATTTTCCAAATCAGGATGCAGTAAGCTGGTTTGCAGAAGAAATGTATGAGCAAATTTACGCCAGGTATAAACTTAAACTTTATGTTACCGGAAAATGGTCAAAGAACTTTATAAAAAAACACCCTAACATTATTTTTACTGGCTACGTCGATAACCTGGCTGACATTATTAAGAACAGTATTGTTATTTCACCAATTCGTTTGGGAGGCGGAGGTATAAGAGCAAAAGTCTTACAGGCTATGGCAATGAGGGTTCCGTTAATTTCTACAAGCCTGGGTAGTGAAGGTATAGAAGATCTGCAAAACCATGTGAATATTTACCTTGCTGACGATAAAATGCAATTTATTAATGCAATTGAAAATATTATAGAAAATGAAATAAAGACAAATAGCATTATTGATAATGCCTATGAACTAATACAAAAATATTATACAGAAAAAAGTGTAGGTGAAATAAGGAAGCACATGTACAATAAATTTCTTCTAACTGAATTGAACAAAAATAAATTTAAGAACTAACCGTAATAAAATTCAAAAAATGAATCTGAAGAATTACATAAAGTCCCTGGTGAGTGAATTACAGTTTAAGCGGCTTAAAAATGCAGCTTACAAATTAAAATCAATAGGCCGGGGTGGTGATTTGATAAAGCTGGCAGAAATTTATGGAACTGACAAATGGGGCATCCATTTTTATATACCGCATTATCTAACACACTTCAAGCCATTCAGAAACAGGAAAATAAATTTGCTTGAGATTGGTGTAGGTGGTTATGAAAACCCAAAGGCTGGAGGCGAATCTTTAAGGATGTGGAAAAGGTATTTTCCCCTCGGGAAAATTTATTCAATCGATATTTACGATAAATCATTTAATGAAGAAAATAGGATTAAAATATTTAAAGGTAGCCAGGTTGATGAATTATTTTTAAAAGAGATGTTAAACGAGATTTCGCCACTTGATCTTATTATTGATGATGGTAGCCATATCAACAGCCACGTAATTGAATCGTTTAAAATATTATTTCCCTTTCTTAAGGAAGGAGGTATTTATGTTATAGAAGATACTCAAACATCATACTGGCCTGATTATGGTGGCGATAGCGATGATCTGGAAAATAAGCAAACAATAATGAATTATTTCAAAAAAATTACTGATGGCCTTAACCATAAAGAACTCGTTAATTCAGATTACCAACCAACTTATTTTGATGAGCATATAGTTTCAATACATTTTTACCATAACCTAATATTTATTTACAAAGGTAAAAATGATGAAGAGTCTACTAAAAAAATGCACCCGAATTTTAAAATGGAGGATAAGCAAAAGTAATTTAATCCATATTTGTGATATGGTAATTAATTGAGACATAGTTAAATTATTGTTCGGAAATAATGCCAATTAAAGTTATGCCAGCAAATAGATATCAATTTCCCAGGGTAAGCATACAAATTCCAACCTATAACCAAGAAGCGTTTATACAAAAAACCATTGAAAGTTGTTTGATGCAGGACTATGCCAACCTGGAAATAAATATTGCGGATGACAATAGTACGGATGATACGAATAAAGTTGTGGAGCCCTTTTTAAACGATAAGCGGGTGCGGTATTTCAATAATGAAGTAAATATTGGTATGGTAGCTAATTACCATAAGGCATTGTATGAGTATGCTACCGGCGATTGGGCAATTAACCTAGACGGAGACGATTATTTCACTGACCCTTCATTCATAAGCAGGGCTATTGAACAGATCCAAAAAAGCAAGGATGAAAGTATCTTTGTTTACCAGGCCAATCAAAAAATAAATAAGATAATGAAAGTGTTGCCGGCATGTGAAAGGATAGATGAAGAAACCATCCTTGTAGAAGGGGCTGCCTATTTCATGAATTATTACAAGATCCTTAATTTCCATCATTGTGCTACCCTGTACAAAAGGCACGAGGCGCTCAAGTTGAACTTTTATACATTTAATTGTTTGTATACTGATTTTAATTCTGTTGCAAAACTTTTTGTTCTGGGTAAGATCATCCTGTTCGATAAGGAAGTTGCTATTTGGAGCAGGCATGATCAAAATTTATCATCGACTTTAAATGAAGAAAAGCTGAAGAATGAATTTGCTGCTATAGATGAGCTTGCCTGCTATGCACAAAAAAAAATTCCTGTAAAACTTGTTCAAAAATGGGGGAGGGAAATGAAAGCATATCTTTTAAGTAATTATATTGATTTGCTATCGACAAAAAAACAAAAGCGATCTGCATTAAAAACATTATTTAATAATTTTAGTTTTGAACTATCATATTTTAAATTGAGTGCAAAAACCATTTTTAATTTAATTGGAATAAAGTAGATGCTCATGTTGGCAATCTTTTATGAAAAAAGTGTAGCCCTGTACAATTGGATCACCGGCAGGTTTCCGGGCATTAATTTTAAGATATACGGTATTTATTTTTCGAAGCTCAGAAATCTGAAACGCTACATTTTCAGGAAGTATAAAAAATATTACAGCAATGCCGGTTTAACGTCATCAGTGTTAAATGAGCTGTATAGTAAAACAAGGATATGTATGAATTTTCACCATAACCAATTGGCATATGGAGTCAACCAGCGGTTTTTGACACCGGCGGGGCCGGAGTTTTACCGGTTTGCGACCGGCATACTTTTATAACGGATAATTTTAAAAATGATGACATACTGATCTATGATACCGATGAAGAGTTTTTGAAATAATCCATAACATTCTGGGGTGATTATGATAAATTCAAAAGCAAAATGGAGATGGCCTACAGGAAAACAATTAGTCACCATACATTTAGTAAAAGGATACAATATATTTACAGACAATAAATAAGGGGTCAAATGAATAATAAAACAGACACTGCCAACGATTATGCAAGCGTGGACAGTAATTATCTGCACGCCAATCCAACCTGGCATGTGGAAGACTCTCCATGGAAAGCAACACAGATATTACAATTGATAGCCCGCAATAACCTGCAACCCAAATCAGTTGTTGAAGTAGGCTGCGGCGCCGGCGAAATATTAAACCAGTTGCAACAACGCATGGCAGATAAAACCATCGAGTTTTCGGGATATGAAATTTCTCCCGATGCTTTTAAACTTGCCCAAAGCCGGCAAAAAGAGCGATTACAATTTTACCAGAAAGACCTTTTGGATAATAGCAAAACATACGACCTGCTTTTAATGATAGATGTGTTTGAACACGTGGAAGATTATATCGGCTTTGTGAGGAAATGTAGCCCAAAAGCAACTTATAAGATCTATCATATCCCGTTAGACATCTCTGTTTGGTCGCTGTTTACCAATTATCCCATATCGGCCCGCAAACAGGTTGGCCACCTGCATTATTTTATGAAAGATACAGCCCTGGCCACTTTAACAGATGCAGGCCAGGAAGTAGTAGACTGGTTTTACACCCCAGGCGCATTTGAAGTGAACAACAAAGGCTTGTCTTTTACAGGTAAAACTGTGCAGCTAATGCGCAGGATGTTGTATAAACTTAAACCCGACCTTAGCGTAAAAGTATTTGGGGGCTTTTCATTAATTGTTTTAACAAAATAAGGTTTGAAAAAAAGGGTACTACATGTTATTAATTCATTAACCACCGGTGGAGCAGAAATCCTGCTTGCCAATTCGCTTTCGGCAGGCGGGCTGCAGGAGCATACTGATAACTACCTGGTTTATTTTGCTAAAACATCGGGGCTGCAGAATATTGTTGACATCAATGTGAAAATCATTTGCCTGCATTATAAAGGTGGGGCCGATATATTCAGATTGTTGCGGCAATTACGCCGCATCATAAAAGACAATAAGATAGAAATTATACATTCTCATTTAACGCCGGCAGGTTTCTATATCGAAATGGTAAGGCCGTCTTCGGTGTCACACGTACATACAATTCATAGTACCTATTCAATGGATAATGAGACCAGGCCGTTCTTCCGTTTCCTCAACCGGTATTTTTACTTCAACAAAAAAAAATGCAACATCATCAGCTTGTCAGATTTTACCCGTAACGATTTTTTACAGGCGGTGCCATTTAAAGGGAAAATATTTGTACTCAATAATTTTGTGGCCGATAAATATTTTACCGGTGATACTAAAAAATATGAAAGCAGTAATCAGGTGCTTAGGATAGTTGCAGCAGGCTCACTAAAAGAACTCAAGAATTTTGAATATTTATTATCGGTCTTTTCTCACCTCTGCAATTACGAAATTTACCTGGACATATACGGAAACGGCGATAAAGCAAAATATGAGCAGGTAATAAAAGACGGGAATCTTAAAGTGCGCATGATGGGCCACCAAAATGATATGGCTGCTGTTTACAGCAAATACGATCTGTTTATAATGCCATCAAAATTTGAAGGTTACCCATTGGCAGTATTTGAAGCGATGGCTTCGGGTGTTCCGCTGATGCTTTCGAATATTGCGCCTTTGCGAAGTATAGTTCAGGAACATGCCATTTATTTTGATTTGGATAATGCAGTACAAACAGCCGAAATATTGCTGAAAATATTTAATAATCAGGTTGATATTAATAACATGGCTGAGCAGGCAAAAGCCTACGCTCAAAAAAAAGTAAAGCGTGAAATGTATATCCGTAGCTTGTTGCAGATATATCAGCAAATCAATTAATTATTCTAAGTTCGTTTAAGAGCCTCAAATATTTTATCTTGCACCCCAATTATAAAAGGTTCAGAAACAAAAAATAAATCAAACAAACGTTTACTCATTTTGGGCTTTTGGTATTCATTGTGCTAACAGCCGCAATGGAGTAGTAGCAAATCATAAAAAACCATAAGCAATTATTCAAAAATGAAAATTCTTCATATAGCATTCAGCGGATTAGGCGGGCACGGTAATGTTTTCTTTTCAATGGCAGATGCAGATACAGCAAAGCAAAATCAAAACGAGGTTATTTTTTTTGGTACAGAGGAAGTGCGTGCCGGTTATATTGAAAAAGCTTCACAAAGAAATATTCCCTGGTTTTATGTTAAAAAGAAATCCGGTTTTGATTTTGCTTCTTACAGGCAGATTGAAAAAATTATTAAGGACCGGCAACCGGATGTTATTTTCCTGCACAGCAGCTCTTATATTTTTCCTGTGAAAAAAGCTACCAGCTTTATAGCTAAAAAAATCAAAATAATTGTTAGAGAAACACAGCCCAATCATTTAAAAACAAAACTAAACTGGCTGGGTTTGTGTGTTTCGCTGGTTGCTGCAACTACTGTAGTTTTTTTAAGCACCGAATACAGGGATGTTATAAAAAAAAGACTGCCTCTTTTTTTCTCAGATAAACGAACGGCTGTAATACCAAATGGGGTTGATCTGGATGTGTACAGGCCGGCTGATAAACTGCAACATGAAACTATCAACATCGGCATGCAAAGCAGGCTGTCGGAAACCAAAGACCATCAAACATTAATTGAGGCATTTGCCCAGCTTTTAAAAAGCGGTATTGATAAGCCGTTAAAACTTTTTATTGCGGGTGATGGTGTTTGCAGGCCACAACTGGAAAAGCAGGTACAGGATTTAAGTATCGGCCATACAGTTGAATTTACCGGTATGCTTGAAGAAACCGCATTGCCTTCATTTATAAACTCCCTGGATATATATGTGCATGCCACGCTTGGCGAAACCATGAGTACTGCCATCATGCAGGTAATGGCATGCCGCAGGCCGATTGTTGCTTCAAATGTTTTGGGAGTTGATAACATGATCAAACATAATGAAAATGGTTTACTGGTGCCTGCAAAAGATGCAGCGGCACTTTGCGCAGCTATGTTGAAACTGATTAATAATACAGCGCTGGCCCAAACATTGGCAGTGAATGCATATACCTTTGCCCAAAATAATTACAGCAATACAATCATGCTGGAGCGGTACAATAAAATATTTAGTGCTTGAAAATTGTACATCTTATATATTCAGAACAGGTTGCCGGTGCAGAAAAGTACCTGCTTGACTTGTTACCTGGTTTAATGGAGGAAGGTATTGAAAGCCATTTGCTTTGCATTACCCCAACTAATGATGCGTATAAGTTTACCGGTTTGATTGCAGAACTGAACAGCAAGGGAGTAACAGCAGTTTTATTGAACGGCACTATAAAAAATTTCCTGTCCCTTGCCAGAACGATTAATAGATATCTTACTAAGAATAAAATTAAATACCTGCACACCCATTTATTTAAATCTGATTTGCTGGCAGTAATGGTTAAAAAATTATTCAACCGTAAAATAATACTGCTGAGTACCAAACATGGTTACGAAGAAAAATATTGCAGCAATTATCACCACTACAAGGGAAGCATAAAATATAACCTCTATTACTTTATTTCAAAATACCTGTTAGCTAATATTGACAAGCAGGTGGCTGTTTCAAAAGCTATGTCTGACCTGTATTACCAGCTAAAACTTACACCTGAAAGATTAAAATTTATACATCACGGTATTAATATTAAAGCTTTGCTGCAAGCTGATAATAATACCCAATACAGGTTTGGAGATCAGCAATTAATCATTTTAGGAAGAATTGAAGAAGTAAAAGGGCACACTTATTTATTTGAAGCGTTGCCGGAGGTAATAAAGGTTTTTCCAGAACTGAGATTGCTTGTAATTGGCAATGGAACGCAACAGCAACTGCTGCAGCAACAGGCAGTTTCTTTGGGGATAGAAAAAAATATTTTGTTTATGGGTTTTCAGCAAAATCCTTATTCATTTATGGCAAATTCCGATATATTGGTTACGCCATCATTGTACGAATCATTTGGCCTGGTATTTATAGAGGCCTTTGCTATGCGGCTGCCGGTAATTGCTTTTGATGCACCGGCTGCCAATGAGATAATCAGTAACGGCACAACGGGTTTGCTGGTACCGGTTTATAACAGTGCCGAACTTGCTGATAAAATTATTTATTTATTGCAGAACCCTGCTGAAAGAAAACACCTGGCAGATGCAGCTTTTGAAAAATACACTGCTTATTTTAATACTGCCCGGATGGTGAAGGAAACAGCTGGCTGGTACCATTCTGTTATGGCAGAATAAAATCCTGCTTTAATACCCAAAATAATAGTGCCAAATTGTTGGCTGATAATACATTCTCCCTTTTGTTATATTGTTTACTGTCTTGTAGTTTCCGGCAATGATATCTGGTAATACTTTCTTGAAAAGGTCAATACCAATGGCAGTCTGCAAAATGGGATACGTTGCAAAATTATCCTGTTTATCTGGTTTGATGAATGCCTGGCTGATTACTGCACCGGTATCTATGCCTGCATCAATGAGGTGAATGGTAGTGCCAAAATGTTCAATATCATTATTCTGCAAGGCCCAGTAACCTCCATGACTTCCCCGATATTGAGGAGTGATGCCTACATGCATATTTAAAAAAATGGCGTTGGTGCTTTGCAATATTTTTTTACTGATGATACGGGTTCCGTTCACAATAATAATATCCGGTTGTAGCAATTGTATTGCATGTAAACATTCTTCATCATTTACTGAACCTACCCTGGTTAGTTTACTGTTGTTGAAAGCATTATTGTTTAAAAGGTATTTATTTATGATGGCGGCTCTTCGTTTTTTAGATTTTATTCTTAATAAAGGAACAACAAACACTGAAAATAAAACCTGACCTAAAACAGGGAAGAAGCCAATTTTTTTAATCCGTTTTTTAGCGAGTTCTTTTTTACTGATTGGTTGTTCCAGAATAGCAGCTTCAATTAGTATAACTTGTTCCAGCGCATTATACACCCACCTTGATGATTCACAATCAGAAGCCAGAAAAATAATTTTTTTTTGTTGCATGTAAAGCAGAATTAATTAGCACTTCATCAAAGCGGGCCCTTAAAAACCTGCAGCTTCTTTCATGGTAAGATTCATAAAACCATATTTTATATGCAGGAATTGATAATGTTTTAACAAGGCCGCCAGGTTTTCCATATTCTCGTTGATATTAACTCCAAAATTATGAGGGTGCCACCATAAATGATACATTGAATTGGTTTTTGCGGCGTAGGTCATTTCATGCATGATCCTTTTTAACTTCAGCTTTTCAAGCCAGGCTAAATTTTTATTGTAAGGCTTTAAAAAACGGCTTGCAGGCACATTAACCGGCAAGCCTGCATCGCTGTTCACCAAAAAAGTGTTGTATCCCGAAACCGGAAAATAAGTATCCAGCAGGCGGCAAAGCCTGATAAACGGAACTTCTGCCGAAAATTTCCTGGGCTTGTAGATCCATGACTCTGGATTTCCACGATATACTTTTATACCGTTATTTGCTAAAACGGGTAAATAGGTTTCATTGATCTGGTTACGGGGGAAAACCAAACTGTAAAGTGGTATGTTTTTGGCTTCTGCAATTTTTATAGCAGCTTTAATATCGGCATCAAATTCTTCGGCAGATTGTCCTTCTTCCAGGCAAAAATAATGGCTGAATGTGTGTGTGGCCATTTCGTGAGGGCTTTGCCTGATCATTTCAAAAAGAGAATAACCAAAATGATAAGGGTCATCCATTTCATCAATACCAATTTCATCAAACTCTTTACCATAAACATTATACTGGGGGTTACTGTATGCAGGTTTTTTTTCGGGAATAAAACCTTGTAATCCTTCTTTATTTTCTGAAAACAAGATCCCTACTGTTGCAAAGGTTGCTTTAATATTATAACTTTCAAATGCTTTTAACAAGGCAGGAATAACCTTTCTAACACCTATTATATGTGCACCGTATTTGTCTTTTGTTGTAACATCCCAAACGCCCCATAATAGTTCATAATCGAGCGAAATCACAAAAGCTCCTTTATGATCAGTATGGTTACTCATGTGGTAAAATATTAAATAGCAGTAAAATTAATTGATTTAACCCAAACAGGTTGAATATGAAGCTTAAAACATGAAATTAGCTGCAATCTTAATGGCTGAACTTTGCATTTTGTGAACGGTAAATTTAAAAGAAAACTTTTTTTTTATCTGTATACGTGGTATATAAACTCACCAGAGCGAAAAAATAAAAAGGCATCAGAATTATTCTGTACCTGGCAATGGTTCCAAAATTGTAGGTGGTAAAACCAATTATAAGGGCAAAGAAAATAGCTATTATAAAAGAAACCAAAATAAAAGGGTTTTTAAATATTTCCCTGAAGAAACCCAAAAATTTCAATTTAAACATAACATACAAAGTAGATAAAAGCAGCAGCAGCGATTCAAATGCACTGAATAAAATAAAGACTTTTCTGCTTTCCCATATAAAAGGCCGGTACAAGCAGTTGAAAATTGCAACAGGACTTTGGGCAATCATCCCGCCAAGAGACAAATCTATTTCTTTCATTTCAAGTGACCCCCGGCTTCGATCATCTTCATTATTTGCAGCATTATAATTTCTTTTAAATTCATCTACCTGCACCATCGATTCTTGGGCCAGTAGTTGAAGCTGATCAGAAAAATTGGTAACAAAAGCAATAATAAGCACGGTAAAAAGAAATACTGAAATTATAAAAGCTCTGATTACTATATTTTTGAACGGAGTAAGAAATTTATAAAATATAAATACAGAAAGGCCAACTGCAAGGGCTATTATAATGTAGCTTTTTATGATGAGTACTATATAACCAAGTATAACCAAACCTATAATACTTTTGATAGAAAATTGTTTCTTTATAAATAATTTATACAGGTAATAAATAATTAAGCCAATACTGCCTATGCATATTGAATCTTTGATGAGCCCGCTACCCCAAAACCACACTGAAGGCACAAATAAAATTGCCCAGGCTAAAACCTTAACCTCCTTATCTTCATTAATATCTTTAAATATCAGGAACAGCCGCCATAACCCGGCAAAGGAAAAAAAACCGAAAAACAAGGTGATGATGAGATATTTATTGAAGGAAATCAGAGAAAGTAGTGCCGAGATTTTCATTATGAATAAATTGGATGCTATGCCAAAATAACCTGCATAATTCATGTCGCCAACTTCAAAATCAAACCAGTTTTTAACCTCGGCAGCCGGTTTAAAAAAGTATTTAATATTGCCCGGGTCTTGCAACAGTTGGGTGTTTAAAAAATTACCGCCGTAATAAAACACGAAAGAATCACCATAGCCATAATAATACTGCACCATAAGTGCATACGCTACTGCACCAAACATGTGCAGGTAAAACGAGGCAAAAAAATACTTTCGTACTGCTGCATCAGGATATTTTACAGAGATCTTCTTTACTATTATATAAAAGAGAAACAGGTAAACCGGCAATAAGAGATAATCGAAAATAGTTATGTTCTGCATTCGCCGGGTTAATGGTTATTTGTTAGATGGTTAACGAAAATTAAAAACACCATAATTAAAAATGCAATATACTCATTGTTTTAATGATGCTCAGGTTAATAGGCCAATCCAGACTGCAGCTAATCTGGAAACTGAGATTTTATGTGGAATATTATATACTGGAAATTTTATTATCATTATTTTTACAGCTATATGGTTACCATTTTAGTTACCGGCTGTGCTGGGTTTATAGGAAGTCATGTTTGCACATTACTGCTGAATGAAGGATTTAAAGTTATCGGGGTAGATAATTTTGACCCTTTTTACAGCCGTGCGGTAAAAGAATCGAACCTGGCGAAATTTAAAACACACCCGGCATTTAGTTTTTATGAAATTGATATTACCCAAGGATTGGATGCTATTGCCGAAATAGATATCAAGGCAGTTATACACCTGGCTGCCAAAGCAGGAGTAAGGCCTTCCATCGAAAATCCGGCAGGCTATATTAAAGTAAATATTATTGGCACACAAAAAGTGCATGAGTTTATGCAGGCAAGGGCTATTAATAAATTCGTGTTTGCGTCATCATCTTCAGTTTATGGCAACAATGCAAAAACACCTTTTAGCGAAGATGATAATGTAGATAATCCCATATCGCCATATGCATTCACAAAAAAAACCGGAGAGTTGATGAATTACACCTTGCATCATTTGTACAAGGTGGATGTAATTAACCTGCGCTTTTTTACTGTTTATGGCCCCGGGCAGCGGCCCGACCTTGCCATTCATAAATTTGTTGAAAGAATATCGAAAGATGAGCCCCTGGTTTTATTTGGCAATGGCGAAACCGCTCGGGATTATACCTATGTTGATGATACGGTAGCTGGTATTTTTAGTGCCTTGCAATATTGCCTGCAAAATACCACCATTTATACAACAGTTAACCTAGGCAATAACAAACCGGTTAAACTGCATGAACTGGTGGATATTATTTATGATGTCATGGGCAAAGAAAAAAATGTAATATACGAACCCATGCAGCCCGGCGATGTGGATATTACATTTGCAGATATATCCAAAGCCGGCCAGTTGCTTAATTATAAACCGGCAACAGATATGGCAACAGGTATTAAGAAATTCATTGACTGGTATAATACCCATAATATGCAGCCATAAGGCAATATTGGGCGTACTTATCCGTTTTTAACCTGCTGTTTTGTGGTTTTTCATCAGACAGCAAACAATATCCAAACATGAATCAAAACATTAACCTGCTTAACCCCTTTACGCAGGCTCCCTTACAAGAACAAGCCGAAGGCCTGGCCGAAAACGGCAACATAGTTTTTCCCTATAAGGATGGGGCTTACCGTCTTGTGAAAGATGATAACTACACTCAAAACTTCGGATACCAATGGAATAAATTTGCTTCCACGCAGATAGACCAGGCACAAAAAAATATGCAACTGAGTAACAGGCGTGTTTTTGCTGTAACAGGCTGGGATAAGGAAGACCTGCAGGATAAAAATGTGCTGGAAGTAGGCAGCGGCGCCGGCCGGTTTTCACAAGTAATACTCGACCATACCAAAGCAAATTTATACAGCGTTGATTACAGCAATGCGGTGGAAGCCAATTTTAAAAATAACGGTCACCATAAAGACCGTTTTCATTTATACCAGGCCAGTGTGTATGACATGCCTTTTGCCAAAGCACAGTTTGATAAAGTTTTTTGTTTTGGAGTGATACAACATACACCTGATGTGCAAAAAACGGTTCAATCTTTAATTGGCATGGCAAAACCCGGCGCCGAAGTAATTGTTGATTTTTATTGTGTAAACGGCTGGTGGACAAAAGTGCAGGCTAAATACATCTTCAGGCCCATTACCAAAAAATGGAGCAATGAAAAGCTGCTTAATAAAATTGAAAAAAATGTTGACTGGATGATCTCTGCAACTACTTTTTTTAATAAAATAGGTATTGGGCGGTTTGTAAACCGCTTTATTCCTATTTGCGATATTAATGGCACATTGCCGCAAGGTATGAGCAAACAGGAACTACGTGAATGGTGCATCCTGGATACATTTGATATGTTTAGCCCGGAGTATGATCAGCCACAAAAAGTAAGCACCGTAAAAAAATGGTTTGAAGAAAATGGTATGGAGCAGGTTTGGGGTGGTACTATCCGCTTTGATAACAGCACTGCTTATGTAGTAAAGGGCATTAAAAGATTGTAAACAACAAAGTTGTTTATGTTCGCCACTAATAACACGAATTTTCACGAATGATAAAACAATTCGTGTTCATTAGTGTAATTCGTGGCAAAAAATATTCACGAAGTGAATAAGAAATTAGAGTAAAGCATGCAAAAAAAAATCGTTCATTTTATTTTTAATCTTAGCCGCGGCGGTGCCGAAACCATGCTGGTGAGGGTGATAAAAGAACTGCCGGAATATGATCATGTGGTGGTAACACTTTTTCAAGGAAATAATTTTGGAGAAGAACTACATTGCAAAAAATGGATTTGCCTCAATATAAATTCGCTGCTTACTTTACCACTTGCTTTTTTTAAATTCAGAAAACTGGTTAAGGTCGAAAAGCCCAACCTGGTTCATACACACCTGTTTTGGCCAACGATTGTTGCCCGACTTTCGGTACCAAAGCGAATTCCGTTAATTACAACCATTCACGCTTTTATTGCAACCTCAGGCGAATATAAACATTGGTATATCCGTTTTTTAGATAAGCTTACTTACAAGTTCCGAAAAAGCATCATTATCGTAGTAGCCAAAGGAGCATTGGATGAATACTTTTCTTTTTTAAAACTAAAGCCATACAAAGCGTATGCATTATACACGTTTGTAGATGTGGAACGGTTTAATGTTGACAAGGTATCTGCTGCAAAAAACAATGATACTTTTAAAATGCTGGCTGTTGGGGCTTTGCGACTTCAAAAAAATTATCCTTACATCATTAATGCTATGGCATTGATAAAAGATAAAAATATCGAGCTGGATATTTACGGGACCGGAAATTTACAGTCTGAACTCCAGCAACAAATTGATTCAACCGGGGCAAAGGTTTTTTTAAAGGGGGAAGTAAATAATATCGAAGCAATTATACCGCAGTACGATCTCTTTGTAATGTCTTCAACTTACGAGGGATTTTCCTTAGGGATACTGGAAGCTATGGCCTTGCGTATGCCGCTGCTATTGAGCGACATTGTATCTTTTAAAGAACAATGTGAAGACAATGCCTGGTATTTTTCGCTGGCAGATGTGCAGGATGCAGCATCGCAGATTGTTGCGCTGAGCATGGCTGATAAAAATATTTTGCTTGAAAAAGCCGAAGCAGGAAGACAAAGAGCGATTAATAATTTTTCTTTACCACATCATATTGCCGGTTTACGGAAAATTTATGATAAAGCTTTGAGTAGTGTGTAATTTTGAGAGACTGTCAGCCTGTACTGAGCATGTCGAAGTGCTGTCGAAGGCGGGTAATAGCCAGATATATTGGCTTCGAAAATGCTGATTACTATAGGGACTGACGCTCTGATATTAATTAACTGAAGAGGTAGCTTACCTTTACAATAAATAAAACAACATGTGCGGCATTTCGGGCTTTATAGATTTTAATAAGAAGACCAGTATTGAAGTACTGGAAAAAATGAACCGCATCATGGCGCACCGTGGCCCAGATGGTGAGGGTTGTGGCATGTATGAAGCTACGAATGCAAAAATTGGCCTTGGTCACCGCAGGTTAAGCATTATTGATTTAACTGGGGGAGGAAGCCAGCCCAAAACATTCGGCAACCTGCATATTACCTTTAATGGAGAGATATATAATTACGCAGAAATAAAAAAAGAACTGGAGCAAAAGGGACATCAGTTCGATAGCCACAGCGATACTGAAGTTATTTTACATGCTTATAAAGAATGGGGCAGTGCAGCTTTGCAGAAATTCATTGGCATGTTTGCATTCGTTATTTACGATGAGGCTGAGCAAAAATTATTTGCCTGCCGCGACAGGGCCGGTGTAAAGCCATTTTTTTATTATTATAAAGATGGCTTGTTTTTGTTTGGATCGGAATTGAAAGTCCTCATGCAACATCCGGCTTTTGAAAAGCAGATAAACAACGATGCTGTTGCAGCTTTTTTACAGTTTGGATATGTGCCCACACCACATTGTATTTTCAACAATTCCTATAAATTAAAACCTGGGCACTTCTTAAATTTCGATATTAAAAAGCAGGAATTTAAAGAAGAACAATATTGGAATGTGTACGATGCGTATAACAAACCAATTTTGGATATTAGTCTGCCCGAAGCTATTGAGGAAACTGAAAAGATACTTACCAGTGCTTTTCAATACCGCATGGTTAGTGATGTACCCGTTGGTGTTTTTTTAAGTGGCGGTTACGACAGCAGTTGTGTTACAGCCATCCTGCAAAAAAATAATACAGAAAAAATTAAAACATTTACTATTGGTGTGCCTGATGCCGGCATGAATGAAGCCCCCTTTGCAAAAGAAATTGCCGCCCACCTGGGAACCGATCATACAGAATATTATTGTACCGAAAAAGAAGCGCTGGATATTGTGCCGCAGCTTCCATTTTTTTACGATGAGCCTTTTGCCGACAGCAGCGCCATACCAACCACGCTGGTAAGCCGCATTGCCCGGGAAAAAGTTACGGTGGCTTTATCAGCCGATGCAGGTGATGAAATTTTTGCTGGTTATAATCGCTACGATTTCATGTCGAAATACGGAGGATCCATACAAAAAGTACCGGGCTTTATTCGCAAAAGTGCTGCAGCCATGATGGATCTTATACCTGCTGATAAAATTCCGGTCTTCAATAAAAAATATCTTTTTCACAGCAGGTACGAAAAAGTAAAGTCACTTTTAAAAGAGCCATCTGCCCGTAATGTTTTAATGAGTATGACGCAGCAGATGAACACAAAAGATTTAACGGAATTATTTAAAGACAGTGTTCAACAAATGCCCTCCTATTTCGATAGTAAGGATCTTAAACCTGATAATTATTCAGTGTTGTCTTACATGATGGCGGTAGATTACCAGACTTATTTGTTAGACGATATTTTGCAAAAAGTTGACAGGGCCGGCATGAGCGTTAGTCTGGAGGGCCGTGAACCGTTTTTAGACCAGCGCATTATTGAATGGGCTGCACAATTGCCGTTGGAGTATAAATATAATAAGGGCAACAAAAAATTCATCCTTAAGCAAATCGTACATAAATATATCCCTGCTAAAATGATGGACCGACCCAAAATGGGCTTTGGTATTCCCATTGCCAGCTGGTTACAAAATGAGCTTAAGCCCTTTGTAGATATGTATTTTGATAAACAATTCATTGAAAAGCAAAATATTTTCAACAACCACATAATACAAAGGATAAAAAATTCGTTTTATAACGGCAAGATTGAAAGGGCAGAAAAAGTGTGGTATATATTGATGTTTCAGATGTGGTACGATAAGTGGATTAATAATAATTAAGCTTTCTTTTTACCAATTTAACTGCTGAAAATTTTCGGGATAGTTATTGTAGATTCCTGTTTTCTGACCCGAAAAATCTAATTGAACTGCAAACATGAAAATTACTATCTGCGCTTTTGATGCCCCAAATAACTTAGACGGTCCCACCACCTGGATCAAGCGCCTGTTGCCTTATTTCAAAGAAAAAAATATTGAATCCCGTATCATTTTTCTTGCTGCAAATGATAAAGACCTGCCCGCCTATAATTATTTTGTTAATGAAGGTTTTGAATGTAAACTGATCTATTGGGAATTATTCAACGATGAAAAGATACTTGCAATACTCAAGGATGTAAAAGAATTTCCGCCGGATATTTTTATTACCAACTATTTTGCCATTCCTTTAGAAGCAGGCAAATGGATAAAAAAAGCCGGTATACCCACCGTAATGGTTTTGCATAACGATAATAAATATCACTACGACCTGGTAAAAAAATATGCGGCCAATAATGATGAAAGCGATGTGTCTTCTATCGTGTGTGTATCGAACTTAATTCAGCAAATCAGCCAACAAACAGCGCCGCTCCATACATCTATAAAATATATTCCAATTGGAGCACCGGTAACATCAGAAGTGGCGGTACTTTCGGCAGATGGTGAACTTAAAGTGGTTTATGCCGGACGTATTGATGAAAAGCAAAAACGGATTTCAGACGTTACCCATGCATTTTGCAAAGCAGCCAAAAAAGTGCCTGGTACCAGTTATACTATTTATGGTTCTGGACCTGCTGAACCTGCGGTACAAAAAATTTTAAACACAACCGGCAAAGGTTTGCCTGTTCAGTTTAAAGGCAAATTAAAATCAGCCGAAGTGCAGACTCATTTATTGCAAAATCAGGTTTTTGTTTTGCTTTCAGAATTTGAAGGCCTGCCCATTACTTTAATGGAAGCAATGAGTTGTGGTTTGGTGGCGATATGCAGCAATATGCGTAGCGGAATATCAGACCTTATTACAAATAATGTAGAAGGTATTTTAATTGATGACAGAAAGGATGAGTTTGTTTCGGCAATAAAAAATTTAATGGAAAACCCTGCATTATGGAAACAGATGTCGCAGGCAGCAAGGCAAAAGATAATTACCTCTTATTCCGTAGAAACCTGCAGTAATCAATGGGTATTGTTATTGCTGGAGCTTTTGGCCAAAGCAGGTAAAAGATATGATTTGATTATTCCTTCTTTAAAAGAAATGAAAAATATAAGGTTAGATAATGAATTTAAAAGCCAGGATAATCCAAGACCGGCAGGAATATTTGTTCCTTTATATAAAATAAAATATATGCTGGGCCGTTTAAAACGTAACTTATATAAATAGAAATAAACGAAGCATGAGATCGCTTGCACCCATAGTTTTTTTTGCATACAACAGGCCTGAGCATACCCGGCTTGTACTGGAAACGTTGCACAACAACCGGCTGGCGGATGAGTCAAAGCTATTTATCTATATTGATGGGCCGAAGCCTGGTGCAAGTGAAGAAACACTGGCAGCAATTGCCGAAGTAAAAAAAGTAGTACGTCAAAAAAAATGGTGTAAGGAAGTTACAATCGTAGAAGCAACAGAAAATAAGGGATTGATAAAAGCGAATGTGGAAGGGGTAACAAAAATGGTAAATGAATTTGGAAGAGTGATAGCTATGGAGGATGATGGCTTACTTTCTCCCGGATTTTTAACCTACATGAATGATGCGCTTGATTTTTATGAGAATAATCCAAAAGTGATGCATATTGCTGCATACCGCCGGCCAGAGTTCGATGCTGTGGAGGTAAAAGAGTCCACTTATTTCTTTTACCACACTAGAACCTGGGGCTGGGCCACCTGGAAACGGGCCTGGGACCATTTTAAATTAGATCCATTAGCTGTGCACGAAGCCGTAAAGAAAAAAGGAAATATAAAAAGACTGAATATGGATGGCACATTTGAATTTTTTTGGGGATTGAAAGCAGTGGCCAAAGGAAAGCTTAGAAGCTGGAATGCCATCTGGCATTCAACGGTTTTTTTAAATGATGGCATGTGTTTGTATCCACAAAAATCACTGGTGTCAAATATTGGTCATGATGGCAGTGGCACCAACTGTGTGCCTGATGACCGGTTCCAGATTGAAAGTGGTTCACTGGCAGATTCGATACCAGTAAACGCCATCCCTTTAAAAGAACATGAAGGAATAAAAAAGCATTACATAGGCATGCATTCCTTAAAATATAAATTGGTGTTTGCCTTAAAACATTATCTACGGTATCTTGTAAGATATTAACGGAAGTAAAAAGCCAGCTGCAATTGAGCACAATAAAAAAAGTATTATTTATTTCTTACGATGGTATGACCGACCCGCTTGGCCAAAGTCAGGTAATACCATATTTACAAGGGTTGAGTAAGGCTGGCTATAAAATATTCCTGATCAGTTGCGAAAAGGAACAGGTCTATCATCAAAACAAAAATTACATTCAGCAATTGCTTGATAAAAGTAACATCAGCTGGATACCGCTTAATTACACCAAAAACCCTCCGGTTATTTCCACGCTGCTGGATGTTGTAAAAATGCGCAGGGCTGCAAAAAAATTGCATAAAGCAGAAGGTATAGATATGGTTCATACCCGTGCAGGTGTGCCGACATTGATTGGACTGTGGATGAAGAAAACAATGGGTGTAAAATTTTTAAATGATATACGGGAGTTTTATGCCGATAGCAGGGTAGAAGGCGGCATGTGGAATACAAAAAACCTGGTTTACAAAACTATTTATAATTTTTTTGCAAGAAAGGAATCGGAAGCTGTAAGGCAAAGCGATGGAATTGTTTGTCTTACTTACGCAGCAGAAAAGATCATTAAGGGTTGGTCAGAATACAAAACATCGATTCCACTGGAAGTAATACCCTGCAGCGCTGATCTGGATCTTTTTGATTATTCTAAAATTGATGAAAAAGAAAAAGCTGCATTAAAGACTGAACTTAATATCGCAACGGATAATTTTGTGATCAGCTACCTCGGCTCGATAGGCGGCTGGTACCTTACTGCAGAAATGTTGCAGTTTTGTAAATTGTTAAGTAAGCGAATTCCTGCTGCGAAGTTTTTATTCATATCGCCGCACCGCCATGAAGAGATCAAAGCAATTGCTGCGGAATATGGAATACCGGCTGATAAAGTGCTGGTAAAAAAAGCATCCCGTGTGCAGGTGCCGGCATTACTTTCGTTAAGCAGTTATTCTATATTTTTTATAAAGCCCTGCTATTCCAAGCAGTCATCTTCACCAACAAAACATGGCGAAATAATGGCCATGGGAATTCCCGTGATAACCAATGGGGGCGTAGGCGATGTGGAAGAAATTGTGCTTAGCTGTAAATCGGGTATTGTGATAAATGAGTTTACAGATGCTGTATTTGAAAGCGCAATCAATGAAGTTAAAAATAAGAGAGCGTATGATGCAGCAGCCATAAGACAGGGTGCTTTCAAATGGTATTCACTGGATAATGCAATTGAAAAATATACACGTATTTATAAAGCTATATTGGGCTAATCAGTTATTTTGCAAAATAAAACCGCAGGTACATGCAGCATAAATTTTTAATTGTAGGGGCAGGTTTTTCAGGAGCAGTATTGGCCAATCAATTAGCTAAACAACTGGATTGCGTTATAGATGTTTGGGACGAACGTAGCCATTTAGCCGGTAATTGCCATACAAAGCGGGATGCTGAAACCAACGTGATGGTTCATGAATATGGGCCTCATATTTTTAATACTGATAAAAAAGAGATATGGGATTTTGTAAATAGCTTTATTGAATTTATTCCTTTCATCAACCGGGTAAAAGCAAATTACCAAGGTAATATTTACTCGCTGCCGGTTAACCTGCATACCATCAACCAGTTTTTTAATAAAACATTCGGGCCCGAAGAAGCCAAAGCATTTATAGAAAGCCTGGGCGATAAAAGCATTACCGATCCTCAGTCTTTTGAAGAACAGGCGCTTAAATTTTTAGGTAAGGATTTATACCACGCATTTTTTTATGGCTACACAAAAAAGCAATGGGGTTGCGAACCATCTGAATTACCGGCATCTATTTTAAAAAGATTACCGGTGCGGTTTAATTACAACGATAATTATTATAACAATATTTACCAGGGCATACCGGTAAATGGATATACTGAACTGGTAGAAAAATTGCTTGACAATCCGAAGATCAATATCAGCCTCAACAAAAAATTTAAGTACAGCAACGAACTGCACGAAACCTACAACCATATTTTTTATACCGGCCCCATTGATGCTTTTTTCGATTATAAATTTGGCAGGCTTGGCTACCGCACCGTTACTTTTGAGAAACATACCGCAGACGGTGATTACCAGGGCAATGCCGTAATTAATTATTGCGATGAAACTGTGCCTCATACCAGGGTGCATGAGCACAAGCACTTTGCTCCCTGGGAAGTGCATGAAAAGACCGTTTATTTTAAAGAATTCAGTAAAGAAACAACTGCCAACGATATACCCTACTATCCTAAAAGACTGGATAAAGATAAGAAAATGCTCGATGCCTACCGTACCGAAGCTATGCAATCTTCCAGCATTTCTTTTCTTGGCCGCCTTGCTACTTACCGATATATGGATATGCACCATGTAATAGGCGAAGCGCTTGATTTTTCCCAGTCTTTCCTTCAATCGCTCAGCGCCGGCTCTAAAGCACCCGTGTTTCCCAATACGGAGAATTAAATAAAAATACCCGTTTTATACAATATCTGGTTTCTTACTGCGTTATATTATTGTCCAATTTATTCTATTCAAAAACCCAAACCAATTCCCATGGAAAAGGTAGTTGCTGTGGTTGTCACGTACAACCGTTTAGCCCTTCTGTCTGAATGCGTTACTGCATTGCGCAATCAATCACGCCCCTTAGATGGTATTTTAGTAATAAACAACGGAAGTACCGATGGTACCGAAGCCTGGTTAAAAACCCAGAGCGATATATCTTTTTTTACCCAAAACAATATTGGAGGCGCCGGAGGGTTTAGTACCGCCATTAAAATGGGGTATCAGCAGGGTTACGAATGGATATGGTGTATGGATGATGATGGTATGCCAAAAGAAGATGCGCTTGAAAATTTGTTAATGGCTCAACCTGCCGAATTAACTTTAATGAACTGTGCCGTAATTGACAATAAAGACAGAAAATCTTTTGTGTGGAATACCGGTGGTTATAAAACATTGGATGAAGTTCCCGGTAATATTATTGATGGAATTGGTCACCCTTTCAACGGTACTTTTATTAACAGGCGTATTATAGAAAGAGTAGGTGTACCCAAAGCCAACTTCTTTTTATGGGGCGATGAAACAGAATATTATTACAGGATTGTAAGGCGCAATAAGATACCGGTTTGTACAGTAGCCAGCAGCATTCACTATCACCCTGCAACAGCATTTTCAATAAAGAAAGACTGGGATTATTCAACCGGATGGAAAATGTATTACTATATACGTAACCGCTTTCATATTCATCAAACTAAGTTTAATAACAAAGCCCTGGCTGCCTTACACTATACCTGTTTCCTGATTGCCTTTGCAGGTATTACTATTCTTTTTCAGAAAACTGATAAATTCAAAAAACTGAGTTTTATCATGTGGCCGGCTACTGATGCCATTAATAATAATTTTGAAGCTTTACCCACAGTTATCTTATCAAGGCTAAAGTCTGATGAAAGATTGCCTTTAAGTACTTTAATAAATAATTATCTTAAAATCACCTGGACAAATATATTAGCTCCCTTTTCATCGGCCAGAACAGAAAGAGCTGCAAACGCATAATGGTTACAAATTATAACCCCCTTTGAAATCTCACACAGCCCCGTTAACTACGGGGCTTTTTTTATAATTCTTTAACCAATAATCCTGTATTAGGAATATAGCAATAATGTAAAATGGCATGCACTGAATTTTATAACGGCAAAGGGTTCCGAAATTTTGAGTGGTGGCACCAACAAACAAAGCAAACAAAAGTGAGAACAAAAGGCAGTATAAAATAATAGGAGTTTTTATTATGTGGCGTACAAAATTTCTTGGCCCTGTCTTGAAAAGTACTAATAAAGTAAAAAACAAGATTGCCACACTTTCAATAGATGATAACATGGTCGATAATTTTTTTGACTCCCAGATAAACGGCCGGTATAAGGTGGCAATAATGGCTGCCGGTGCAATTTTTACAAGGCTGGTAAATGAACCATCGTATTCAACACCCAGCGAAAAACTGGAGCCAGCCTCTTCCTGCTCAGCATAAGCCTTTTGGTATATTGATACATTTTTTGTTACATCTTCTCCGCCATAGGCAACCAGGGTTCCGGCAAGTTGCTGCATTACAGTGCCAAACATGGCCATAGCAAGAAAAATTAAACCCAGCACGACTACAACACGCATTAATCTGCTCCTTATAAGTGTTACATTTTTTAAAACCAAAAACAGAAAAAAGAATGGAACATAAGATATGAGGATATACACTTTAATAACATATAAAAGATATCCGGAAATAAATATGATCACGATATTTTTAAGCAGGTCTTTCTTTTTATAAAATGTTTCATAAAGCGCATACGATATCCAGCCTACAGCACCCGCACAAATGGGGTCTTTTAAAATACCTGAGTTCCAGAAAACGTACGTGGGCAAAAACAATAAGGCAATGGCAAGTTGTTTATGTAAATGCGGGTATTGCTCATAAAAAAAACGATATAGCCGCCATACCCCCGAAAAAGAGAGCATAGAAAAAAAGAGGTTTAATATCAGGTATTTTTGAAAGGAAAAAAAAGACAGGATAGCTACAATCCTTACTATCATGTAATTATTTTCACCCTTAAGATAACCCAGGTTACCCGAGTTTTTTAGCAAGCTCTCGTCAAAATCTATACTGGGTATGAAAAGCAATTTTATCTGTGAGAAATCCTTTAATATCATATGACAGATATTTGTGCCTTCAGTATAAAACAATACAAAGGAATCACCCTCAGACAATTTGGTGTTATAAAAAGTGAATGCCAAAACACTAAACACTTTTATCCAGAATGCCTGTTTGTGATAATGTTTCAGTATAGGGTCGGTGTAATTTTTCCGGCGGGCGCTAAAGATGAAATAAAACAGCACAACATAAAAGGGAAATAATATGAAATCTAAATAGTTCATTAATTTTTAAAGTTTTTAAGGGATGTATTATCCTTTAAGGTTTCCCAGATGCTAACAGCTTTCAAATGTATCATAAAATTTTTGACTGCCTTTTAATAATATGAAGTTAATTTTGGCAACAGCAATTAAACCACAGTATTCACAAAGCTTGCATGACGCAAAACAACAACAATATAAAATTAATACGCATTACAACTGTGCCCATGGCTTTGCGTTATCTGCTGCCGGGCCAAATGCATTTTATGGCAAATAATGGTTTTGATGTGTTGATGATAAGTGCTGATGGTAAAGAACTTGCTGAAGTAATTGAAAAAGAACAGTGCAGGCATATAGTAGTGCCTATGACAAGGAAGATAACGCCCCTTCAGGATATAAAATGTCTGTTTCATTTAATTAAAATATTCAGAAAAGAAAAACCGGATATAGTACATTCGCACACACCCAAAGCGGGTTTACTGGGTATGCTGGCTGCAAAACTCAGCGGCGTAAAAGTAAGGATACACACAGTTGCCGGCCTGCCTTTAATGGTTGAAAAGGGTTTTAAATATCAACTATTGAAGTTTATCGAAAAACTCACGTATGCCGCTGCAGGACATGTTTGGCCCAACAGTAATTCACTGCTACAATTTATTCTTAAAAATAAACTTTGTAAAACAAGCAAGCTTAAAATAATTGCAAAAGGATCAACCAATGGCATACAGCTGGATAGGTTTAAAAAGGAAAACCTGGACCCTAAAATTATCGATGAAATCAAGACCCAGATAAATTATTCTCAACAAAACAGATACCTCCTTAGCATAGGCAGGTTAGTTGTTGATAAGGGAATTACAGAACTGGTGCATGTTTTTACCCAGCTTCAAAAAACGAATGGTGATCTGATATTGATATTGGCAGGAGAATATGAAACTACATTAGATCCCCTGCCTGAAGAAACTTTACAAGAAATTGAAGTCAACCCTTCAATCATTCATATACACTGGACCACACAGGTTGAGTATTATATGCACCTGGCCGATTTTTTTATTTTTCCTTCGCACCGGGAAGGTTTTCCCAATGTACTTTTACAATCCGGAGCAATGGGCCTACCCATTATCTGCAGCCACATTACCGGCAATATCGATATTGTAACCAATAACGAAACGGGTTTAATATTTGATAAAGGAAATGAGCAACAGATGCTTTCACTTTTAAATTACGCATTGCTGCATCCGCAACATATGCAACGCATGGCAAAAAAATTACAACAGGAGATAAAAGAAAATTATCCGCAAGAAAATATCTGGCAAAAAATGCTGGAGGCTTACAAAAGCTTGGTAAATTAGATGATAAAAAAATAACGATGATACTAATAGGATACAGCGGTCATGCTTTTGTGGTTTATGGAATTTTAACGGCGGCCGGTAAAAAAATTACCGGTTATTGCGATGTTGCCGAAAAGGAATATAATCCCTTTGATCTGCCATATTTTGGAGCTGAAAATTCGGAGGCTGCTTTACCGGTTCTAAAGCAAAACAATTTTTTTATTGCCGTTGGCGATAACGGGTTACGCAGTAAAATTTTTACCAACCTGCAGCAAAAGCAGCTTATGCCTGTAAATGCCATACATCCTGCTGCCGTTGTTGATGCATGGGCAACCATTGCCCAACATGGAGTAATGATTGCTGCCCATGTTACCATCAATCCATTGGCTTCCATTGCCACAGGTGCAATATGCAATACAGCTTGTATTGTAGAGCATGAATGTGTTGTTGGTGAATTTGCCCATATTGGTCCCGGTGCGGTTTTGTGCGGCAATGTGAAAATAGGTGCCGGCACTTTTGTGGGTGCCAATGCGGTTATTAAGCAAGGCATAACGGTGGGTAAAAATGCCATCATTGGAGCCGGTGCAGTGGTTGTTAAAGATGTACGTGATAATATTACAGTAATAGGTGTGCCTGCCAGGTAACAAATGCTTAACAGCAGCATAAAGGGTAAGCAACACTAAACATATAACTCCACACGTTTAAGCCTTACCTTTGCAACGCAAAATAATCAGCAATTATGAAAGTATTAGTTACAGGAGGCGCAGGCTACATAGGCTCTGTTTTAGTTCGCCAGTTATTAAATAAAGGTTACCAGGTAAGAGCATTAGACTCTTTAAATTTTGGCGGCGATGCGTTGTATGATGTAATGCTGAACCCAAATTTTGAATTTTTGAAAGGCGATGTGCGTAATTCAGAAGATGTTGATAAAGCGCTTGAAGGTATTGATGCCATTGCACACCTGGCCGCTATTGTAGGCGATCCCGCCTGTAAAAAATTCAGCTTTGAAGCCAATGAAACCAATTGGGATGGATCTGTCTTATTATTTAACAAGGCCGAAGCAGCGGGTGTAAAACGCTTCGTTTTTTCAAGCACCTGCAGCAATTATGGTAAAATGAGCGACCCCAATTCTTTTGTGGTGGAAACGTCTGAACTGAACCCCGTTTCTTTATATGCCGAGTTGAAAGTTAAGTTTGAAAAATATTTATTGGAAGATAAAAAGGACAGCCCGATGTGCTGTACGGCTTTGCGTTTCAGCACCGTCTATGGCTTTTCTCCACGGATACGTTTTGATTTAACGGTAAATGAATTTACCCGCAATGCAGCCATACACGGTGAGCAGGAAATATGGGGACAACAGTTCTGGCGCCCTTATTGCCATGTAGATGATTTGGCAAGAGCAGTAGTGTTGGTTTTAGAAAGCCCGGTTGAAAAAGTAAAAGCAAATGTTTTTAATGTGGGCAGCACCGAAGAGAATTACACCAAAGGAATGATCATAAAAGAAGTTTGTAAAGTAGTGCCCAATGTAAATGTTATTTATGTAGATAGCAGCGAAGACCCGAGAGACTACCGTGTAAACTTTGATAAAATAAAAAGTGAACTGGGCTTTACCATAACCAAAACGGTACCCGATGGTGTAAAAGAAATTTATACGCTTTTAAAAACCGGTATTGTAACAGATTCGTTTGTAGAGAAATTCAGGAATATCTGACAACTAAAGTTTGTTCTAATAAAAACTTAAAAGGATTCTTTTTTGCATTCTTTTTCTTTGTTAATTTTTTTGATTTTGCTACTGTAAACGAAATTTATCCTGCATAACCTGCGATAGTTTAATTAAACTATTCTTATAATGCTAAATGGTTCAACAATCGTAAAAAAGAAAAATATTTTTTGGAAAGATCAACCAACCAACTTTACTTTGCATCAACAATGAAACAATTCGTTCACATACATCATCACTCACACTTACCAACCGGTAGGCTTCATTGATGTATAAGTAACACACTATATTTCTTCAAGGGCTTACTTCGGTAAGCCCTTTTTTATTTCCACCATTTAAATAAAGAATTATGTTAAAAATAGCAATACAAAAATCAGGACGCCTTTACGATAACTCTATTCGGTTACTTAAAGAATGTGGCATAGAACTTAACAATGGTAATAAAGAATTAAAGACGACTGCGTTTAACTTTCCGCTGGAAGTTTATTTTCTCAGGGATGATGATATTCCCCAGTATGTTTTTGATGGAGTTGCCGATATTGGCATTGTTGGTGAAAATGTTTTACTGGAGAAAGGAAAAAATATCTCTCTGGTTAACAGGCTCGGTTTTAGTAAATGCCGTTTAAGTATTGCTATACCAAAAGAGATAGAATACAATACAGTATCCGATCTCAACGGTTTAAAAATAGCAACCAGTTACCCTGGTTTATTACAAAATTTTTTGAATCAAAAAAATATTGATGCTGAAATTCATGAGATCAGCGGTTCTGTGGAAATAGCTCCAGGCATAGGTTTGGCAGATGCTATCTGCGACCTGGTTAGCAGCGGTAGCACACTTTTTACCAATGGATTAAAAGAAATTGAAGTGGTGCTTCAGTCAGAGGCGGTATTGGTGGCAAATAATAATTTGCCGGATAATAAAAAAGAAATCCTTGATAAGTTGCTCCTTCGTATCAATGCGGTAAAAACAGCCAAAAATAATAAGTACATTTTAATGAATGCACCCAATCACCAACTGAAAAATATTGCTGCTGTTTTACCCGGTATTAAAAGTCCTACCATAGTTCCATTGGCAGAAAAAGGCTGGAGCAGTGTGCAAAGCGTAGTGAATGAAAATGATTTTTGGGAAGTAATAGAAAAATTAAAAGAGTTTGAGGCAGAGGGCATACTTGTTGTACCCATAGAAAAAATGATAGTATGATAAATATAATAAAATACCCTGAAAAGGCGGACTGGGAAAACGTGCTGCAGCGTCCGCAATTAGACAATGGTACGCTGTTAGATAGCGTAGCAGCCATCTTGAATGATGTAAAGCAAAATGCTGATAATGCCGTAAAAAAATACTGCAGACAATTTGACGAAGCTGACCTTGAAGATTTAGCCGTTGGTGCGGATGAGTGGGAAGCTGCAAATGAAATACCGTATGAATTAAAAACTGCTATACAACAGGCGGCAGCAAATATCAAGGCGTTTCATAAAAACCAGGTGGGTACAATAGAAGTGATTGAAACCATGCCCGGCATAAAATGCTGGAGAAAATCAGTTGCCATTGATAAGGTTGGCTTATATATTCCTGGTGGATCTGCGCCTTTGTTTTCTACCGTTTTAATGTTGGGCATTCCGGCGCAAATAGCAGGCTGCAAAGAAATTATTTTGTGTACGCCTGTTGCTAAGGATAAAAAAGTTCATCCCGCCATTTTATATGCAGCACAACTATGTGGCATCACTAAAATTTATAAGGTTGGCGGTGTGCAGGCCATTGCTGCCATGGCATACGGAACAGAAACGATCATGCAGGTATATAAAATTTTTGGCCCGGGTAACCGGTATGTAACTGCAGCCAAACAATTGATACAGCAACAGGGCATTGCTATTGATATGCCTGCAGGGCCAAGTGAGGTTTGTATATTGGCTGACGAAACAGCCCCGGCAGCATTTGTTGCAGCAGATTTAATATCCCAGGCCGAGCATGGAGCCGATAGCCAGGTTTTGTTGATTAGTACTGATGAAAAAATGATTGATGAGGTAACCGAAGAACTTAAAAAGCAAATGGAGCTTTTACCAAGAAAGAAAATTGCAACACAGGCATTGCAAAACAGTAAATGCATTTTGGTAAAAGATATAGCCGAAGCCGTTGCAATTACAAATGAATATGCATCCGAACATTTGATAATCTGCTGCAAAAATGCAATAGCAATTGCAAATGAAATCACGAATGCCGGTTCTGTTTTTATAGGTAACTTTTCTCCTGAAAGCGTTGGCGACTATGCAAGCGGCACCAACCACGTTTTACCAACCAATGGTTTTGCAAAAGCTTACAGCGGTGTAAGTGTCGACAGTTTTACAAAAAAAATTACCTATCAGCAACTTGATTACAAAGGATTGCAAAATATTTCAGCAACGGTTATTACCATGGCAGAGGCGGAAGGATTGCAAGGTCATGCAAATGCTGTAAAAATCAGGTTATAAAATTGAAACCATGTTTAACATCAAACAACTTACAAGAGAAAACATAATAAATCTGCAGCCTTATTCTTCTGCAAGGGATGAATTCAATGGCGTGGCAAATGTTTTTTTGGATGCTAACGAAAACAGCTTAGGTTCTCCTTTGGATGATGAATACAACCGGTATCCGGATCCTTATCAGTTAGAGGTAAAGCAAACTGTCGCCGGGTTAAAAAATATTCCTGTAGAAAATATTTTTTTGGGAAATGGAAGTGATGAATGTATTGACTTATTGTATCGTTGCTTTTGTAATCCTGCAAAAGATAATGTTGTTATTTGCCCTCCTACCTATGGCATGTACGAAGTAAGCGGAAGCATTAATGATATTGAAATAAGAAAAGCAGTTTTGCAGGAAAATTTTCAGCTCGATCTGAAAGCAATCAGCAGCCAGGCGGATCGTAATACTAAAATTATCTGGATATGCTCACCCAATAATCCAACCGGTAATTCTATTGATCAGGAGGATATTTATTTTTTACTTAAAACATTTAAAGGGCTGATAGTAATTGACGAAGCCTATATCGACTTTTCTGCCGGCGCTTCTTTTTTAAATAGCTTAAAAAGCTATCCCAATCTTGTTGTATTGCAAACGCTCAGTAAAGCATGGGGTCTGGCTGCATTGCGTTTGGGTATGGCATTTGCATCGCCAGAAATTATTACAGTACTTAATAAAGTAAAACCACCTTATAATATTAGCGGGGCTACACAAAAAATTGTGCTGGAGGCTTTGCAGCAATCAGAAAATGTAAAAGAAAAAATAAAGGAATTGGTATCACTGAGATCATCACTTCAGCAGGAACTGCTAAAAATCTCATTCATTGAAAAAATCCATTCTAGTGATGCCAATTTTCTTTTGGTAAGAATGGTTGACCCCGAAAGCATTTACCATTATTTAGTAACAAATGGAATTGTTGTAAGAAACCGGAACAGCATTATTCTTTGTGAGGGATGTTTAAGGATAACAATAGGAACAAAACAAGAAAACGGCCTGCTTATTAAAACTTTAATAAATTATTCAAAACAAGTATCATGAAACCAATTCTTTTTATAGACAGAGATGGTATTTTATTGAAAGAGCCACCGGCAGAATTTCAAATTGACAGTATTGAAAAAACTGTTTTTGTACCCGGCGCCATTACAGCACTTTCAAAAATTGCTGCCGCATTTGATTTTTACAAAGTGATGATCAGCAACCAGGATGGGCTGGGAACCGATTCCTTTCCTGCAGAAAAATTTTACCCAAGCCAGGATTTATTATTGCGAACATTAAAAGGAGAGGGTTTTGAATTTGATGAAATACTAATTGATAAAACCTTTGAGGCTGAGAATAAGCCAACAAGAAAACCCGGCACAGGTTTAATCAGCCATTTGCTTGATACAGACAAATATGATCTGCAAAACTCTTTTGTAATTGGCGACCGGTGGACAGACCTTCAGCTTGCAAAAAATATAGGGTGCCGGGCCATTTATTTAAAAGCTTTGCATGAGCTGAGTAACGAACAACAAATATTTTACAAAGAAACAATTGCTTTAGAGGCAGAAACCTGGAATGACATTTATATTTTTTTAAAACTGGGATTAAGAAAAGTTATTCATGAGAGAGTAACCAATGAAACAAATGTGCAAATTGAATTGAATCTTGACGGAAATGGTAAAGCTGAAATTGAAACCGGCCTTGGGTTTTTCAATCACATGCTGGAGCAAATTGCCCGGCATGGAAAATGCGACCTGCGCATTTTAACAAAAGGCGACCTGCATATTGATGAACACCATACCATTGAAGATACCGGTATTGCATTAGGTGAAGCATTTGGCAAAGCACTGGCAGATAAACGTGGCCTTGAAAGATATGGTTTTGCCTTACCAATGGATGAAGCTGCAGCAAAGGTTTTGCTCGATTTTGGCGGAAGGGCGGATATTGTCTGGAATGCTTCTTTCAACTGGGAAAAAATCGGAGATATGCCAACAGAAATGTTTTATCACTTTTTTAAATCATTCAGCGATGCTGCAAAATGCAACCTGCATGTTGAATGTACCGGTACTAATGAGCATCATAAAATTGAAGCCATCTTTAAAGCATTTGCAAAGGCCATTCGCATGGCTGTAAAAAGAGATCCCTTATCCAATTATTTACCCAGCACAAAAGGAATATTATGACAGTAGCCATTATACAATACAATGCAGGCAATACCCGCTCGGTAAGCTTTGCTTTGGAGCGTTTGGGAATTGTTCCTTTGGTTACAGATAATATCGAGGCAATTCAATCGGCCGATAAAGTGATATTTCCTGGTGTTGGCGAAGCAAGTACGGCCATGCAATATTTAAAAGATAGAAATCTTGATAAAATAATAAAAAGCCTTGAGCAACCGGTATTGGGAATTTGCCTGGGCATGCAATTATTATGTGAGCACAGTGAAGAAAATGATACCCCTTGTTTGGGGATTTTCAACAGCCATGTGCTTCGCTTTTCTTTAGGCAATGATCAATTTAAAGTGCCTCATGTTGGCTGGAACCAGATTGAGAATATCGCATCGCCGTTGTTTTCAAATATTGAGATGGAGCCTAATTGCTATTTCGTTCACAGTTATTACGCCACACAATGTGAGCAAACAACAGCTGATACATCTTATGGAATAACTTTCAGCGCAGCTTTGCAAAAAAATAATTTTTACGGAGTGCAGTTTCATCCCGAAAAAAGTGCCGGTGTAGGGGAGCAAATTTTAAAAAACTTTTTGAATATTTAATGATGCAGATAATTCCGGCAATAGATATTATTGATGGTAAATGTGTAAGGCTTACCAAGGGAGATTATAATTTGAAAACGGTTTATCATGACGACCCGCTGGAAGCAGCTAAACAATTTGAAGATGCCGGTCTGCAAAGGTTGCACCTGGTAGATCTGGATGGAGCTAAAGCCGGCGAGGTTAAAAACTGGAAAGTGCTTGAAAAAATTGCTACACAAACCCGGCTGATAATTGACTTTGGTGGTGGAATTAAAACAGAATCTGATTTGCAAAAGGTTTTTAATTCCGGTGCTGCTTTAGCCACCATTGGAAGCCTTGCCATAAAAGATGAAACAAAGTTTGTGCAGTGGCTAAAACAATATGACGCTAATAAATTTTTATTAGGAGCAGATGTAAAGGGTGAAAAAATTGCTGTTGATGGCTGGATGCAAACAACAGATGTGCTGCTTTACGACTTTTTGCAAAACTATGTTAATCATGGTGTGCAACAGGTATTTTGTACCGATATCAGCAAAGATGGTAAACTGCAAGGCCCTGCAACCGAACTGTACAAAAACATCGTCCTAAAATTTCCAGCACTTTATTTTATTGCCAGTGGTGGCGTTGCTTCAATAAATGATTTGCATTTGTTGAAAGAAGCAGGTTGCAGCGGCGTTATTATTGGCAAAGCCATTTATGAAAACAATATTTCTTTAACCGATCTGAAACAATTTATAAACTAACCATGCTTACAAAAAGAATCATTGCCTGTCTGGATGTAAAAGATGGCAGAACGGTAAAAGGAATAAACTTTAACAACCTGGTTGACATGGGTGACCCGGTTGATCAGGCAAAATATTATGCTGAGCAAGGGATAGATGAATTGCTGTTCCTGGATATTTCGGCCACCAATGAAAAAAGAAAAACATTGGCCGCACTTGTAAATGCTGTGGCAAAAAATATAAACATTCCTTTTACAGTTGGTGGTGGTATCAGCAGCGTAGATGATGTAAGCGTGCTTTTACAAAATGGTGCAGATAAAGTTACGGTAAACACAGCGGCAGTTAATAATCCTAAACTTATTAACGACCTGGCAAACCAATTCGGCAGCCAGTGCATCGTTTTATCGGTTGATACAAAATTAGTGGATGGCGAATGGGTGGTTTATTTAAATGGCGGCAGCGTACCAACAAAATTAAAAACCAGCGAATGGGTTAAACAGGCAGAATCTTTAGGGGCAGGGGAAATATTACTTACCTCTATTGACAATGATGGAACCCGCCACGGATTTGCCACAGAACTGACCGGTTATATTGCTGAACTGGTGCAAATACCGGTTATAGCAAGCGGCGGCGCCGGTACCATGCAACATTTTGCAGAAGTTTTTATAAATGGAAAGGCCGATGCAGCCCTGGCTGCAGGAATATTTCATGAGAAAATAATGGAGATACCCGCATTAAAAAATTATTTAAAAACAAAATTAATACCTGTAAGAATATGAAGCCTGATTTTAAAAAATATACGGATGGATTGGTACCGGTTATTGTACAGGATCACAAAACCAATATGGTGTTGATGATGGGCTATATGAATGAGGAGGCCTTTAGTAAAACAGTTGCCGAAAATAAAGTGATTTTTTTCAGCCGCTCTAAGCAAAGGCTTTGGATGAAAGGAGAAACCTCGGGCAATTATCTAACAGTACAAAATATTTTGCTTGATTGTGACGAGGATTGTATTTTAATTAAAGCACATCCTCAGGGCCCGGTTTGCCATACTGGTGCAGATACATGTTTTAATGAAAAAAATACTCAGGCTGATTTTCTTAATCAACTGGAGCAAATAATTGCAGACAGAAAACAAAACCACGTTGAAGCATCTTATACCGGTTCATTGTTTAAAAAGGGCATCAATGCTATTGCCCAAAAAGTGGGAGAAGAAGCTATTGAATTAATTATTGAGGCAAAAGATAATGATATTGATAAATTTACCAATGAAGCTGCAGACCTGCTATACCATTATCTTATTTTATTACAGGCGAAGGGCATTAATTTAAAGAACGTTGTTGATGTATTGGATAACCGTCATATTCGGAAGTAAAATTAAAAGCCACTTATGTCCGGTTTAAGAATTTTATAGAATAACACTCCTGCATCAGAATCTCCAAAAATTCTCCTCTTTTAGGCGGTAGCCTTTTTTTTCTATAGGTTTGCACGGCAATACTAAACGGGTGCTGAATCCGTTTATGAAAAAACCCAAAGATTATGCTTTTACTCAGTGGTCCCAATATGGCCGGCAACGAATGGAAATATGTTAAAGATTGCTTAGATACCGGCTGGGTTAGCAGCGTTGGAGCTTATGTAGATCAGTTTGAAAAAATGAGCGCCGAATTTGCCGGCACCAAACATGCGGTGGCCACCAGCAGCGGTACCACAGCGCTGCACATTTGTTTGGTGATGATGGGCGTTAATGCCGATGATTATGTAATTACTCCCAATATAACTTTTATTGCCACCTGCAATTCTATAAAATACACCGGTGCCGATCCGATATTGATTGATACAGACCCCGGAACCTGGCAAATGGACCTGGATTTATTGCAACAGTTTTTTGCAGAAGAAACAGAACAGCGCAATGAAGTTTGTTATTATAAAAAAGATGGCAGAAGAATACCGGTTTTAATGCCTGTGCATGTGTTGGGCAATATATGCGATATGGACAGGTTGATTGCTTTGGCCGCAAAATATAATGTAACGGTTATTGAAGATAGTACCGAAGCCTTGGGTTCTTACTACAAAGGAAAACACGCTGGTAGTTTTGGTTTGATGGGTACTTTCAGTTACAACGGTAATAAAATAATTACTACTGGTGGTGGCGGCATGATTGTTACCAACGACGAAACACTCGCAAAAAAAGCCAAACATTTAACCACGCAGGCAAAGAGTGACCCCTTTGAATATATGCATGATGAAATAGGCTACAACTACCGCCTGGTAAACGTTGCAGCGGCTATGGGCGTAGCGCAAATGGAGCAACTGCCCGGGTTTATAAAACGCAAGCAGGAAGTAATGGCTTTTTATAAAAATGAATTGCTGGGTGTTGGAGATATAAAATTTCAGGAAGTGAGTGGGGATGTAAACCCTAATTGCTGGTTACCAACCATTATGACGGAGAGGCAAAAAGAGGTGTTAAAAATTCTAAACGAAAACAAAATGCAAAGCCGCCCGTTTTGGGTGCCTATGAACCAGTTGCCGATGTTTACGGAAAATATTTTCTATAATAAAACCAATCAATCAGATTTTGTTTATCAGCGTTGTTTAAGCATTCCCTGCTCTACAAATATTACTGATGAAGATTTGAAAGCAGTTTGCGAAAAGATAAAAGAAGTGTTTTAGGAAAAGTTGTGAGTTGTTCGTTGAGCGTTGATCGAAAGAAAGCGCTTTTTCTAACTAGAGCCGAACAACGAGCAACCAGCAACGAACAACATTGAACCATGTACAAATTAATAAAGCGTATTACCGATATACTCATTGCATCTATTGCGCTGATTGTTTTATCGCCCATACTTATTCCTTCCATTTTTATTTTATCATTTTCGGGTGAGCACAAGGTTTTCTATTTTCAAAAAAGAATTGGCTATAAAAACAAGCTGTTTAATATCTGGAAGTTTGCTACCATGCTTTTGAACAGCCCCAACATAGGTACCGGCGAAATAACCCTGCGTAACGATCCCCGGGTTACAAAATTTGGTAAAATTCTGCGCATGACCAAGATTAATGAGCTTCCCCAGATCTTTAATGTGCTTAAAGGAGATATGAGTATTGTAGGGCCACGACCGTTAATGGAAGTAAGTTTTAAGCAATATCCCGACGAAGTGCAGCAAAAAATTTACAATTGCAAACCTGGTATTACAGGTATTGGGTCTCTCATTTTCAGGGATGAGGAAAAAATGGTTTCAGACGCACCCGACCCCAGAGTTATGTACAGAAATATTTACCTGTACAAAGGCAGACTGGAATTATGGTACCAGGTACATGCATCTTTGTATACCGATTTTATGATCATATTCCTTACAGCATGGTCCATACTCTTTCCACAAAACAATATTACTAATAAGGTATTCAAAGATTTACCTGAACGTGCTTTTTAGGCCATTCAGCAAATCTGTTAAACTATTTCCCGGCCTTATTTAAACAATTTTAGCCTGTAGTTGTAATATGCTTACATAAAACCACCAATATGCATTCGTTCACTATCAAGGATCTTGAAAACCTGTCTGGAATAAAAGCCCATACCATCCGTATATGGGAGCAGCGGTATTCTTTTCTTAAGCCAAACCGTACAGGTACCAATATCAGGTTTTACAGCAATGATGAATTAAAGAAACTGCTGAACGTAGCACTGCTGAATAAATTTGGGTTCAAAATATCTCATATTGATAAAATGAACCAGCAGGAGATTAGTGATAAAATACTTTCGTTAAACCAGCTGGAAGCCTTATATGAAAGGATTGTCAATACACTCATTCAAAACATGATTGACCTGGATATCGATGCTTTTGAACATGTGCTTGATGATTTTATTGCTGCTAAGGGAATTGAAAAAACAATTTCCCAGATCATATTTCCATTCCTTGAAAAAATTGGAATATTATGGCTTACCAATCATATAAATCCGGGCCAGGAGCATTTGGTAACCACCATCATCCGTCAGAAGTTAATTGTGGGTATCGACAGTGTAAGAAGTACTGTTAAAATAAATAAATCTGTTTTGTTGTTTCTTCCCGAAACAGAATATCATGAATTGAGCCTGCTTTTTATGAATTACATGCTGAGAAATAAAGGCGTATCTACCATATATCTTGGCTGTAGTATTCCTTTAAAGGATGTTGAATATCTGGTTAATTTAAAAAGACCCGACTATATATACACACACCTTACTACCGTGGGACCAAGATTTAATTTCGATAAATTTATTGAAAATTTAAGTAAAAATTTCTCCAAAACTCCAGTAATCATCTCGGGGCAGCTTACAAATACCTACGAAAAGAAGATTTTGCCGCCTATTAATTTCAAGAAATCTTACGCAGAAGTTATGGAATTCCTCGCCGGGTTTTAGTATGTAATTTTTTTAAGCTGTTTATCGTATACATTAACAGGCTTATTTTTCTGTTTAATAAATTATTAAAAAAATTAAACAAAAAAAAGCATTTTTAAAATTATTGTGTTTAACTTTGTTTTTCATTAGTTAAACAAAAAGATATGTCAACCTTAGAATTCAATCAATCGCTCATTAGCAACACAGAATATTTAAAGCCTTTTGCTATGACTTTAACGAGGGATTTGGAAGCAGCCAAAGATCTTATACAGGAAACCTTGTACAGGGCACTTGCCAACAAGGAAAAGTACAATGCCGGCACCAATATCAAAGCATGGATGTACACCATCATGCGTAATATCTTCATCAATAATTACAGGCGCAGTGCCAAGCAAAATACCATTTTTGATAACACCCCCAACGATTTTTTGCTTGATTATAATCAGTTTACTACGGCCAATGCTGCAGAAACAAACCTATCTTTAAAAGAAATTAAAGAAGCTGTTCACGATTTGCCGGAGATATTTAAAAATCCGTTTGAATTGTATTTTGAAGGTTACAAATATCACGAAATAGCTGAAGTATTGCAAGAGCCACTGGGTACTATTAAAAGTCGTATTCACTTTGCCCGTAAATTACTTAAACAACAATTGACGAGGTACTGATTTTTTAAATAATACCCACTGGTACTGTTTTCTATTAAATTCAATACCTTATTTTCGCACATTGAAAAAAACAGTAATTATAGGAAGTGGATTTGCAGGCTTATCAGCTGCCTGTTTTATGGCCAAAGCCGGATGGGATGTTACTGTGCTGGAAAAGCAAGCTACGCCTGGCGGACGTGCAAGGCAGTTGAAAGAAGACGGATTTACATTTGATATGGGCCCAAGTTGGTACTGGATGCCCGACGTGTTTGAGCGTTTTTTCAACTGTTTTGGTAAAAAGGTATCCGATTATTATATATTAGACAGGCTGGATCCATCTTACCGGGTATACTGGAATGAAGAACCAATGGATATTCCGGCTGATTATAATGAATTAAAGAAGTTATTTGAAAATATAGAAATCGGAAGTGCGGCTAAGCTCGACAGCTTTATGCAGGAGGCGGTTTATAAGTATGAAGTTGGGATAAACAAACTGGTACACAAACCCGGGCAATCATACACCGAGTTTTTAGACTGGGACCTTGCAAAAGGAATTTTTAAACTGGATGTGTTTACTTCAATGAAAAAGCACATTGGCAAACATTTTAAAAACCCCAAACTGCAACAATTACTGGAGTTTCCTGTTTTGTTTTTGGGAGCATTGCCCGAAAACACACCAGCTTTATACAGCCTGATGAATTATGCAGATATAAAACTTGGAACCTGGTATCCGGAAGGCGGCATGTATAAGATTGTGGAAGGCATGTTTAGTGTTGCTGAAGAGTTGGGTGTAAAATTTGTGTTTAATGCAGATGTTACTAAAATAGAAGTGGAGCACAATCTTGCAAAGTCTGTTATTGCCTCCACAACTCAATACGAAAAACTCACAACTCAAAACAGCTACGATGCAGATGTGGTGATAGGTGCAGCGGATTATCATTTTATAGAAACGAATCTTTTGTCTAAAAAATATCAGAGTTATAGTGAAGAATACTGGAACAAAAGAGTGATGGCACCTAGCTGCCTTTTATATTACGTAGGGTTAAATAAAAAACTGGATGGCGTTTTACATCACTCTCTGTTTTTTGACAGCAGCTTTGAAATACATGGTAAGGAGATTTACACATCAAAAAAATGGCCAACAGATCCGTTGTTTTATGTTTGTACTCCTTCTGTAACAGATGCAACAGTAGCACCTGAGGGGCAGGAAAACTTGTTCTTTTTAATACCGGTTGCTGCCGGTTTACAAGGCGATACGGAAGAATTGAGGGACGCTTACTTTGAAAAAATACTGGAGCGTTTTGAAAAATACAGTGGGCAAAGTCTAAAGGAATCGATCATTTATAAAAAAACCTACTCGGTTAGTAACTTTGTAAATGACTATAACTCTTTTAAAGGGAATGCTTACGGATTGGCAAATACTTTAATGCAAACGGCAACTTTAAAACCTGCCTGCAGAAGTATTAAAATAAAAAACTTATTTTACACTGGTCAATTAACAGTGCCTGGGCCGGGAGTGCCACCCAGCCTCATAAGTGGCGAAGTGGTTGCAAAGCTGGCAACTAAATGTTTTGGATAGACTGATTAAATGAATTGTTTTACAACAGGAGACTAATAAAAATAAAATGTATAGTTTATATATCCCTGCTTAAAACAAATTTTTAAAGATTGAAAACGAAATTAATAAAAGGAAATGATTAAGCTTTTCCACGATGTAAGCCAACTTTGCAGCAAGTCTGTAACTGAAAAGTACAGTACCTCCTTTAGCAGTGCTATCAGGTTACTGCATCCCGATTTGCGTACACCAATCTATAATATTTATGGCTTTGTACGCTTTGCCGATGAAATTGTAGATACTTTTCATCAATATAAAAAAGAGGAATTGCTGTTTGAGTTTAAGAAAGATACTTATGCAGCTATTGAAAGAGGTATCAGTTTAAACCCCATACTGCACAGTTTTCAGATTACTGTACGGGAGTATAATATTTCTCAGGACCTGATAGAAGCTTTTTTCAGCAGTATGGAAATGGATTTGAGCAAGACAGCATACAACAGCAATGGGTATAAAGAATATATTTATGGCAGTGCCGAAGTGGTAGGCCTGATGTGCCTGTATGTTTTTTGCGAAGGCGATAAAAATATGTACAACGATTTAAAGCCATCTGCCAGGGCGCTTGGTGCAGCTTTTCAAAAAGTTAATTTTTTAAGAGATGTAAAAGCCGATTACGAACAGTTGAACAGGTCTTATTTTCCTGAAGTTGATTTTACCAACTTTACTGCACGCATGAAAAAGGAGATTGAGGATGATATAGCAGTGGATTTTGAAAATGCATATGATGGCATATTGAATTTACCGGCAAAGGCAAGGTTTGGTGTGTATGTGGCTTATAAATATTACCTGTCGCTCTTCAAAAAAATAAAGCGTACTGCACCGGCAAATATAATGGATCAACGTATTCGTATTCCTAATTATAGCAAAGCTTATATTGTAGCCAAGGCAGGGTTAAGAAGCCAGTTCAATTTATATTAATCAAAGCACAGATGGAAGTTATCCTGGTAGATGAACATGATGTGCAGACGGGCACTATGGAAAAAATGGAAGTGCATCAAAAAGCCCTGCTGCACAGGGCTTTCAGCGTTTTTGTATTTAATGAAAAAGGAGAAATGCTGTTGCACAAAAGGGCAGATAAAAAATACCACAGCGGTGGTTTATGGACCAATGCCTGTTGCAGCCATCCCAAACCCGGCGAAGAAACACCGGTAGCTGCCGCCATTCGCCTGCAGGAAGAAATGGGCTTTAATACCGAACTTACAAAAGCCTTCGATTTTATTTATAAAGCACCTTTCGATAACGGGCTAACCGAACATGAGTTTGATCATGTTTTTACAGGAACCTACGATGGCGATATTGTACCTAATGCCGACGAAGTTAGCGACTACTGTTATAAACCTATTGAAGAAATCAAAAATTCCATTCAATCTCATCCTCAAAAATACACCGAGTGGTTCAAAATTGCTTTTCCAAAAATGGAAGCGTATCTTGAAACAGTGTCTAATTAATTTTATCAGTATTAAAAGTTATCAGTGTTAAACAGGTTTACAAAATTTGAGATTGCTACAGCAATAGCTATATTATTTCATACTATTGGCCTGGTAGGGTTATTGTTTTTTGATCAGTCTTTTTTTCTCGCTGCAACCCCTTTTAACTTATTACTGTCTTTTGCATTACTTATCTGGACGCAGACGGATAAAAACAACTGGTTTATTCTTTTTGCGGCAGCCTGTTTTTTAATTGGTATCATTGTTGAAGTAATCGGGGTAAATACCGGTATTTTGTTTGGAGATTATGAATATGGTAATGTGCTGGGCCCAGGTTTCAAAGGAGTTCCGGTACTTATTGGCGTTAACTGGTTTATCATCATTTACTGTAGCGGAATCAGCATACATACTTTGCTACTGAAAGCCATTAAGCGGGTTGCTGAAGACACAGCTAAAACGCCTCTGACATTAAAAGCATTATCTGTAATTATAGACGGCGCAACGCTGGCTGTTTTTTTCGACTGGCTGATGGAGCCAGTGGCCGTTAAACTGGGTTATTGGGTTTGGAAAGGAGATGGATCGATACCAATGCTTAATTATGTATGCTGGTTTGTAATCAGTTTGTTACTGCTTTCTGTATTTCATTTTGCAAAATTCAATAAACAAAACAAATTCGCTGTAAATTTGTTACTCATTCAATTAATGTTTTTTCTATTGTTAAGAACCTTTTTGAAATAAATTTTAATGACCTGGATAACACTCATAGCGATCACTTTAGCAACTTTTATTTTAATGGAAGGGCTTACCTGGTGCATTCACCGGTATATCATGCATGGGTTTTTATGGAGACTTCACAAAGATCATCATCAAAAAGTGCCGGGTATTTTCGAAAAAAACGATGCATTCTTCCTCATTTTTGCAATACCAAGCTGGCTTTTTATAATGATGGGTGTTATTTATCAGGCCTGGTGGTCTATTGCAATTGGTACCGGACTTACTTTATACGGCATTGCTTACTTTCTGGTACATGATGTAATTATTCACCAGCGGCTTAAATGGTTTACCAGAAGCAATAATAGTTATGTACGCACCATTCGCTGGGCACATAAAATGCACCACAAACACCTTGATAAGCAAGATGGCGAAAGTTTTGGCTTTTTATGGGTTGCAAAAAAATACTGGAATAAGGTAAAAGAAGATAAAAAACGAAATACCAAACGGGCTGATATTTCAGAAACTGTCTCCGTTTAATTATCTTCACGAAAATAATTACATAGTGCCCCGGTCAGGCTTCTTATTTTGAATGCTCACTATACATATTTTCTTATACTTGCTGCATCGCTGGCCGGCCCGCTGGCATTAAGTTTCGATAAAAAAGTTGCTTTTTATAAAAACTGGAAATTTGTTTTTCCTGCCATGATCATCCCCGCATTGCTCTACATGGCCTGGGATATTTATTTTACAACAAAAGGGGTATGGAGTTTTAATGAAGCATATATCACCGGCATCAAATTGTATAATCTGCCGTTGGAAGAAGTACTGTTCTTCTTCGTGGTGCCGTATTGCTGCACTTTTATTTACGCCTGTGTCAGGAGTTACTTTCCAAAACTGGTAAATAAAAAAACCGCAGATCTATTTTTAATAATATTGGCTGTGCTCTTATTTGTAACAGGGGTAGTGTATGCCGACAGGTATTACACCAGCTGGACATTTATCTTCACTGGTGCATTTATCCTGCTGCTTTATTCTGTTAGAAAGAATTTCGAAAGCTTTGATGCTGTTTCTTTTTTGATCTCCTACGCAATCAGCTTAATTCCGTTCTTGATAGTAAATGGTTTTCTTACTGCCATTCCTGTTGTGCTGTACAACAATGCCGAAAACCTGGGCATCAGGATTTATACCATTCCTTTTGAAGATGCATTTTACGGTATGTTACTTGTGCTGATGAATATTGTTATTTATGAGAAGTTGAAAACTCAGAACCCTAAACCCAAAACTTCAAACGTTTAATGCCTTTGCAGCTTTCCGCTGCCTGTCATCGGCAATGATTCAACAACCTTCAAACGTTGCGGCGCTTTAAAAGCCGAAAGCCTTTTTTTACAGTAAGTCAATACATCTTCAACAACAATTTTTGCGCCATAATGCAACACCACTTCGGCCTCAATGATCTGTCCCAGTAAAGGATGTGGACTGCTGCCAACAAGGGCTTGCTTAATTTCAGGTATCATTTCCAGTACCGCTTCCACTTCTTCAGGAAATACTTTTAAGCCTGAAATATTAATCACCGATTTTGAACGGCCTTCAATTTTTATCAAACCATCCTTGGTTTTAAAAGCATAATCAGCCGTTAAAAAATAACCATTCTTTAAAATATTTTTACTTAATGTTGGTGGTAGAAGGTACGCATCAAACATACCTGGTCCCTTAATTCCCAGGTTTCCGGTATGGCCATCCGGCAAAGGGTTATTATTTTCATCCAGTATATCAACTGTGTATCCCGGCAGGGCATAGCCTACAGCTTCGGGATGCTCGGAAGATTTAATGTAATTAAGTATGGGTAAACCAATTTCTATAATACCATAGGCCTGGCTTACATCAATATTGAACCTTTTTTTAAAGGCTTTACAAACATCAAGGGCTATCGCTGCAGAAGTGGAGATCACTTTTTTCAGACTGGGCATTTGTTCAGTTCCCGTATCATTGGCCAGCAGCCTTATCTGTACAGGAGAGGCATATAATAATGTGCCATTGTGCTGGTTGGTTATTTCAATAATATTTTTTGCCAGAAAATCTTTGGCAACTGCAATGGCTGCCCCAAATTTTACATACAAAATAATGGATACCATAAAGTGATAAGCCATGGGCAAAACCCATATAACGGTATCGCCAGGCCCAAGTTCTAATCCCTTGTTGGCGCCATTTATCCGGTCAAGTACCGATTGATGGGAAACAATTACACCTTTTGATTTTCCGGTAGTGCCCGAAGTGAACCGTATAAAAGCCGGCTTGTTAACAAAGGGGGCAAACGCAACCGATGCATCAACCGGTGTAAATGCAAACCGGAAAGAACCCTGTTGCATGGGTATAACAGTCTCAATATTTTCTAAAGGTTGTATGGAAGATCTGTCGTCAATGATCGCATGAAGTTTTGCCTGCTCTAAAATTTCATTGATTTCGGCAGCTTTTAACTGTGGCGACATAGGTATTACAACAGCACCGGTACCAACAGCAGCGAAAATTCCGATGATAAAATTTCTTCCATTAGCCGCCATTACGCCAATGCCCATTCCTTCGCTCATTCCCAAACGCATCAATTGCAAACGCAGTTTCTCAGCTTCTGTAAAAAGTTGCTGAAAACTCATCATACCATACTCATCATAAACAGCGGGATTATTGGGCCATTGCTGAGCAGCCTCTTGCAGTATTTCATAAACCGGCAATGCATTCATGCTGCAAAAATACTTATAATTGCTCGGTTTGTATCTGCCTGATGGCCACGTTCATTGAAAGCTTTGATGCAGTTGCAGCGGCCATGCAACCGGCCGCATAACCGGTTTGCAGGCAAATGCCCATAACACGGGCACTGGCTATAGCACCGTCTGTTGCAGAAATATTGCGGCCCGCAAAAAATAAATTATCCAGGCTGTTTGATTGCAGGCAATCTGCAGGTACCTGGTAAAAATCATCCAGCTCAAAATATTTCATACGCACACGCCTGTTCTGCTCCCATATTTCAATTGGCCAGGTGGCGTTTGCAATACCATTATCAAATTTTTTGCAGGTAAGTATATCATCTTCCATTAGCAGGTATTTGCCCGTGCTGCGCTGTCCTGTTCTTATGCCTACTTCTGGTGCAATATGTTCAATAGATGCATTTTTAAATGCCTCTACATTTTCAATAAGAAATTTAGAAAGGTTTTTAACAAAGCTGTGTGAAACGGTACTCAATTCCTGTAAATTTCCGGGAGCGTAGGTAACGGCCAGCGGTATGCCAATTTTTAAAGTGACTTCATTATTTCTTAACGAGCCCTGAACAATATATACACGGTCGTAAAAATCACCCAGTATGTTTTTATCAATGGCAGATCTTAATGCTTTCATCATAATCATGCCTAGCTTAAATTCACTTTCGCCGGTTACACCCCGCATGGTAAAAACCTGTGCTGCCGCCTGGTAATTTTCACTTTTTATAAGTGGCAGGCATGCAGCCTGGCTGATTACACTATCGCCCGAACAATCTACCAGTGCCTTTAATTGAATGGTGATGGGGTTTCCGGCAGCTATAATATGAACGGATCGTATTTTGTGCTGTTCAACAGTTACGTGTTCCAGTACAGCATTAAAATAAACAGTGACTTTATGCTCATTTACCAATTCAAGACAAATATTTTTAAATGCCTCAACATTATAAGGTAAGTAGTGAACACCCTCCGGTACATGCAGGGGTTCGGTTTTTGACCGGGCCTGTAATTTATTAGCAAACTCCTTTGCAAAACCATTTACAATGTATTCAGATTGTTCGTTTTTACTGAAATGATAAAGTCCACAAACGGTGCCTACTTCGGCTGCTGTAGCTTTGCCACCTAGATAGGCATTGCGTTCAATCAGCACTACCTGCAGGCCTTTACGGGCAGCCGCAACAGCCGCTGCAACGCCCGCAGAACCTCCGCCTAAAACAACTACATCTGTATGGTGAATAGTTTCCATTAATAATTGGCCAGTAAAATTTCTTTTATTTTTTTTTCAATTAAATGTAGATCATTATTGCTAATAATATCCGGTGAGTAAGCAATATTTATGTCCAGTTCATTATCGTGCTTTAAAAATACAAATGTAAGCCCCGGTGGAAAGGTGAGCGCCGGTATCATATTCAGGCTCCTGATTGGTTCTCCAAACAAAGATTTCAGGTTATTAAAATTGTCGCCGGTTGATGTATATAAAAAGCTGGCGAACACGCCTTTTCCGGTACGGCTGATTAAAAAGTAATAAAGCCATAAGGGTATATGCCGCATCATATTTAAAAACATGCTGTATTTCTGCGGTATGCCATCTTTAATCTGAGCTGTCATTTGTGTACTCAAACAGGCAACGGTTTGTGGTACCGTTTCCATTTCTTTTTGTTTAATGCGGTAAAATAAAAAAGAAACGCAGTTGGAAATGAGCGGACCGGCTGCCCCTCTTCGCCTCCCATCATATGGAAGCGGTAACCAAATATCACCGGCTTTATCTTTTTGGCGGTTCAAAAAATTAGTTACATGCGAACAGCAGGCTAACAAGTATAAAGTAGGCCCGAAACGGGAGCCTGTTTTAAAAGCATTAACATTTATTTTTTTAGTTTCGGCCTCATCAAATGAAATAATCTTTGTGCAGGTTTTTCCTTCATCGGTTTTAGCAGCATTACTGGCAACAGAACTCACCGGCGCCCGGGATGATGTTTGTACAAATCTTTTTACTTTGTACATGTTACGTATGTAAGTTAAAAGATTTGTTTTCTTTTCTTTACCCGGAAAAAAAACAGCGAAGTCCTGCAGTTTGTTTTCTGATAACAGGTTCAGGTGTTCAAATAACAGCGTTGTTCCTTTTGCATCCAGCAATATATGGTTCCAGGATAAAATAAAGGCACAACCGCCTGAAGGATAATGTACCAGATCGGCTTCAATAAACCTGGTTGATTCAACGGTAATATCCCGGTTTGAAATTGCTTCGGGAATTTCATCTTCGATAGCTGCATGATGTTCCAGCAGGATGATCTCGTTGCCGTAGTCATCGTATTGCCAGCATGGCAAACTGAATAGAGCTCCCTGCACCAGTTTGATATTACATAGCCAGTGAATTACAGGAGAGCTTTTTAGTATCCCGTCAATTTTTTTGAATGAAAGTGATTTACTGAAATAAAATATCTTGCGCATAACATTGCCACCTGCGCCATGTTTTTTGGCATGTTTATCTAAAACCAGGTGAAAGCAATCGGCTCCGCTTAAGATCACTTTACGGGGAAGATTGGCTTTATTAAAAGATGTCATGCTCGTTTTCTTTATAATGCTGCAGGCATCAATTCCAGCACAATAGCAGCAAGTGCATTCAGTGTTTTAAAATTATCGGGTATTAATTTTTCATCGGGTATGGCAACGCCAAATTTACGTTCTATAAAAAGAATAATTTCCACCGTCGAAAATGAATCTATACCTACCTGCTTTAAATTGGTATCAGCAGCTATCTGTACCCCTTCGGCCAGGATATTTTTTTCGATATAGTTCTTTATTTCGGCAATGGCTGTATTTGTATCCATGATTTATACGCTTCTTATTTTATGGTTAAAAAAGTAAGAGATGCCCATCGTTGCAAAAAAGAACAACAGTAACTTAAATGCATCCAGCAAAATATCCTGTATATGCCCACCTCTTAAAAATAATTTATAAAAACCCTCCAGCGACCAGTTTAACGGCGACCAGGCACTGATGTTACGCATCACTTCCGGCATTACATAACTGGGTACCCATATGCCCCCGAGTGCCGATAGTAAAAGTATGGAAAGCGAACCCATAATGGCGGCCTGGTGTTCGGTAGTTGCCAATGTACCAACCATTACACCATAACCTGTGGCAGCAAAAGCAGTTGCCACCGTTAAAATAAAAATTCCTAAAAGACTGTTACCTAAAACCAAAACAGGCAAACCTAGCATTGGTAAAAAAATCTTGCCTACCGAAAGCATCAGCATAAACTGAATTAAACAAACCATTACATACACAACCACCTTACCGGTAACCAATAATAAATAGGGAGTTGGCATCGTATTCAAACGAAAAACGCTCCCTTCGTTTTTTTCTTTTAAGATACTGCCTGAAAGCGGAATGGCTATAAAGAACATGGCAAATATCGTCCAGGCCGGAACATTATGCTGCACAGCATTGGGTACTATTTTGTCTTCCGATTTAGAAGCATACACTTCTTTGTACTTTATGATCTGCGATTTTGTATAAGAATTTTTCGGGGCATTCTTTTTATCCGGAATCACTTCTGCAATCTGTTCAGAAAATGATTGGAACATGATCTTTGTTTTTACTTCCGAAATAAATTCGTGCAGGTTGCTGGTAACAGCAGTTAAGAAAGATTTTTTTGCAACCGGGTCAATCATCATGATAATCTCTACAGAGTCCTGCGATTGATCCTTATTTTTTATTACGGAGTCTTCTTCGTTTAAAGTTTCGCTAACTAATTGTGTAACATTTTTTCGAATGGCTGCCGTTGCATCAGCAGGAATGATAATGCCAACCAGAAATTTTCCTTCGCTTACTGCTTTCATGGCAAGCTCTGCTGTTGCAGGCTTTCCGTCAATACTGTCGTTAAAATCGCACAGTTCATTATTGCGTAAGCCGGCTTCAATCTGTATGCCCAAAGAATCTTTATCATTGTTTACAAACACAATGGGAATCCCTTTTTCGTTCATTGTTTTAAAAGCCGAATCCTGTATTAGTGTCATTACAAAAATAAGTACCATCGGCATCAGGAATAAAATAGAAAGTCCCACCCTGTCTCTTACAAGCAGCAGAATTTCTTTTTTAACCGTGGCCAATAGTTTTATCATCATCAGTCTCTCAGTTTTCGGTTGGTTAGGTTTAAGAAAACATTTTCGAGGTTTGTAGAACCTGCATTATTTTTTATTAATTCAGCAGGTGTTCCCTCGGTTAAAATTTTTCCATTATCGATGATAGAAACCCGTGTACAAAAATGTTCCGCTTCCTCCAAATGATGTGATGTGTAAATGATGGTTGTACCGGCGGCATTAATCTCCTTTAAATGTTTTATAATCACATTTCTGCTTTGTACATCTACCCCAACTGTTGGCTCATCTAAAAACAGGATTTTTGGTTCGTGTAAAATACCTGCAATCAGGTTTACCCTGCGTTTCATTCCTCCCGAATAGGTTGATAAACGTTTTTTTGCTGCATCCTGCAGACCCAATTTTTCTAGCCAGTTTTCAATTTTATCTTTTAATACACTTCCGTGCAAACCGTACATACTTCCATAAAACTCCAGGTTTTCCCAGGCAGTTAAGGTTGGATACAATGCCAGGTCCTGCGGCACTATACCAATAATATTTTTGATTGATGATAAGTTGGCCTGTAAATCCTTTCCATCAACCAGCACTTTGCCGCTGCTTGGTGGAAAAAGGCCGCATAGAATGGAAATAGTGGTTGTTTTACCAGCACCGTTGGGCCCCAACAGCCCGAAAATTTCATATCGGTTTATAGCAAATGAAATACCGTTCACTGCCGGCTCGGTGGCATTTTTAAAAGTCTTGGTAAGATTTTTTATTTCTATGATAGCCGGATTAGTCATGTTGTTATAATGCTGATAGCCTCATGCGCAGCAAAAATTACATTCAATTGAAGGTATAAAAGCAATTAGTTATGTGTGAAAATTACCGTGCAAATTTAGGCTAAAATAGCGGCTCCTGCTCTAAATTTTAGTTAATGAGGCCGGTTGTAATTTTTGCAGATAAAAGGCATAAAGGAATGCTGGGGCCTGGATGTACACTACCACCACAGAAATATAAATTTTTAATATCTTTTGAAAAATTAGCGTGGCGTAAAAAGGCGGCGAATTTATTGTTGGAACTGTTGCCATAAATAGCGCCAAATGCGCTGGAAGTGCGGCTTTCAATGACCCGGGGATCAAAAACCATTTCACTCTCAATCAACGGCCTGATATTTGTTTTCAATACCCGGTTCACTTTACGGATTATATTTTCACGGGCTTCATTTATAAACTGATCCCAATCCTGGCCCGAATTGTTGGGAACATTGATAAAAGCAAACCAGTTTTCACACCCGGTCGGTGCATCTGTGGGCGTGTGTTTGCTGGTGATGTTTAAATAAATAGTGGGATCGTGATAAATTGTTTTTTTTGCAAAGATGGTATTAAACTCTTCTTCATAATTTTCTGCAAAAAGAATATTATGTAACCCAAGTTCTTTAAACTCCTTTTTAATACCCCAATAAAAAATAATACCCGAACTTGATTTAGGCTGATCTAGTGTTTTGGCCGGCCTTTTAACGTTGGGCATTAATTTTTTGTAGCTGTTATACACATCCATATTGCTGATTACTATATCAAAGGCCTCGGTTCCGTTGTCGGTTTGTACGCCAGTCGCTTTTTTGTTTTTGATCAGTATCTCTCTAACTGCTGTTGAAAATTTAAACTCTACACCAATATCCCTGGCCAGTTTTACCAGGGCTGCAGTGATGTTGAACATGCCGCCCTCGGGATAAAAGGCACCTTTTACAATTTCCAAGTGTGCAATAACATTCAGTGTGGCAGGCGATAAGTATGGACTGGAGCCATTGTACGTAGCATATCGGTTAAATATTTTTACCAGCCTGCTATCTTTAAAAGCTTTTTTATTAGCCCCATTCATGGTATCAAAAGCACCAATCTTCCCAAAATTTAAAATGCCTTTTGCAACCGGCCTGGTAAAATAGTTTTTAAGGCGGTGTAATGAATTCTTTAAAAAAACTTCATCAGTAAGCTTGTAGATAGTTTCCGTTTTATCGAGATATCTGATGATGTTTTCTTTTGTGTCTTTTGTTTTGGAAGCAAGCTGTTCGGCAAATTTTTCTTTGCCATAAAAGGCATTTAAAAAACTGCCGTCTTCAAAAAAATATTTGTAAACAGGGTCAAGTGATATATAATTAAAATGTTCCCGTGGATTTTTGCCGGAGAGTTCAAAAAGTTCATCTACATATTGCGGCATAGTAAATACGGATGGCCCCATATCAAACCGGTAGCCGTCTTTTGTTTCTGTAGATAATTTGCCGCCTGGAAAAGAGTTGGCTTCAAAAACGGTTACCTGATAACCTTTGTTGCGCATGCGTATAGCGGCGCCCAGGCCAGATACACCGGAGCCTATAATGGCGCAGGTTTTATTATTTTCTGTAATCATAATTTTTGCTTGCAGGCAAAATTAAATGATTTCAGTATTTAATTTTATGAAAAACTGGAAGGAAAGTATGCCATAAATAATCACCTTACTTTGTTTAAGGCTTAGCAGCGGTAAATTGCCAATTGTTGAAGATAATAATTATGCATAAACCCCTACATCCAGTATGCCTTCTCCCAAATCTTCCTCGGTGTAGATATATCTTGGTTTTTTAGCTTGACCATAAGTAGCATTGTTGAATTTAAGTTCATATGGCATAGTTGCCGTGAAGTTGTTGTTTGATAGACTTTTCATTTTCTTTCTTTTTAATAATAAGTATGGCATTAAAACCGTGCCAAAATGGATATTGGTTATTTTATTAACGCAAAACCAGGGTAATTATTATTCTTTCAGGCTACAGCTGCACTAAAATCTGCCTATATTAAATGAATGAAAGTGGGGTAAACGGAAATTTTATGTGGGAATAAAAAAAGTCCATCATTAATTGCTACCACTAAAACAGCCATGTTATATTATCTCCCATCTGTTTCTCAGGGCAAATTATTTCTTTAATTATATCTGCATTATCTTCTTTTCTGATTCTGATTGTATTAACCGGCCAGGCCTCCAGTTGCTTGTCATCAAATTCAAAATCAAGAAACGATTTAATTTCTTTATCAGCTAAATCTGGGTTTAACCAATTTCTTGCTAGTTTTTTGGTTAACATCAACGGCATTCTATTTCCGTTTTGTTCACTATTATGAATTTTTGCCATCAATTTATTGGCGGGCCTTGTAATAATTGCAAAAGTTCCTTTTACTTCTCCGGTTTCTTTATCCGGTATGGGTGAATAATTATATAAACCGGCAAAACAAAAAACCTGTTCGCTTTTTACACGAATAAAATAAGGGATTTTCTTTTTTAGCCCGGCATCATGATGTTCAAAAAAACCGGTGGTGAATACGAGGCAACGCTGGTTTCTTATCCGGTGCCATACTGATCGCTTATCATCTATTATTTTTTCGCTTCTGGCATTGGCCATGCTGGTGCGGTATTGTTTTATTTTTTCGGGTGTATTCATGTAATCTGCAATAACCCCCCATTCAAATATTTTTATTTTATAGCCATCATCATTAATCACCACCGGCCAGTCACCAAACGCCTGCGCCACCCGGTGATAAGTAGGAGTAAAGTCAATAGCTGATGGGACTTTTATATTCAGGTAATCAGCAATCAATTTAATGTTGCTGAAAAAACTCATGTCGTAACACATGAAAGAATGTTTTCTATTTCATTCAAATCTACTTCAGTTTGCTGACCTTTCCATAGCATAGCAATGTATAAATTGCCATATCTTTCTTTAAGCGTTACTTTCAGGTTGTCTTTAGAAGAATAGTTCCACCAGGGGAAATTGTGCAATAAATAAGTATTGATTTTTCTTTTAAATATATCATTTGCCTTCCATGCTTTGGGTAATAAGTTGATGTAAATTTTATACCCTTCCGGCTGCGATGCTGCTATCTTTAGTTTTTGCAGGTGCTCACTGTTTTCACTATCATACCTAAAACGATATTTATCGGTCATTAGTAGCCGTAAATGCCTTGCTGCCCGTTCATAATCATCTCCTTTTTGCACATAATGGGTAAGCAATAATGAAGTGGTTCGTTCTTTATCAAAATGATCTGATCCTCTTGGGTAATCCTGCCTTACAAAATACATAGGCTGCTGCAACATAGCATCCAGTATTTCTTTTGTAAGTAAAGTATAAGGATTGTACATGGGTTTATTTTATTTCATACAATTCGTTCCAGCGGCTGGTAAAACGTTTACTGCGTAATTCCTGGCGCATTTTCCAATTTCGTTTTAATCCGGATGCTGCGTATTTGATAATATCATCACGCTGGCTGAAATTAATATTGTCAATAGTATTCATTAAAGTCCGCTGCTGTTTTGTGGCATCTTCAATAAACAAATTTCCCTGTATGGAATTGTCGGGTACAATGCCGCTTAAAATAATTCCGGCTTTTAAATATTTTAATCCTGGCGTGAACAACATTTCAATAAGCGGTAAAGCATACTTAATAAATTCATTGGTATTTGAAGTTGCATTGGGTAAAATAACATGCCGGTGTGCCGATTGCGGATTGTATTCATATTTTGCATTTTTAAAACCATTGGTTACCACAAATACATCAATAAAAGAAGCAGCACAATGTTGCCGCCGCAGTTTTTCTGCAGCACGGGATACATAAGTGGCTACTGCTTCTTTCAGGTCTTTTAATTCATACACCGGCTTTCCAAACATTCTGGTGGTGGCAATCATTTTTTTTACTTCTAGCGGGTCTTTCATTGGTATGCAGGGAGTACCGTTTAACTCTTTGATCAGGCGAACACCCACTACACCGCCCAGGTTTTTTCTGGCCCATTCTACAGGCACATTCCGGAGTTGCCAGCCATCTGTAATACCCTGGTGATTTAATTTTATTGCCGATTGCCGCCCCACACCCCAGATATCTTCTACCTTGGTTTTTAGCAATGCTTCCTGTATTTGTTGTGCTGTATGCAATACTATTACACCCTGCGTTTCTTTCTTATATTTTTTAGAAAGCCGGTTGGCCACTTTTGATAATACTTTGCTGGGTGCTACCCCAACAGAAACTTTTATACCCGTCCACATTTCCACCGTGTCTTTAATATTTTTTGCCACAGCAGCCAGTTTATTTTCTGCCACATCATCCAGGTTTAAAAATGCTTCATCTACTGAATACACCTCCACTCTATTATCACCCACCAAAAACCGCATGGTATCCATTACCCGCATGCTTAAATCGCCATATAGATTATAGTTACTGGAAAAAACAGCTACATTATTTTTTTCAATTACTTCTTTGTTTTGATAATAAGGACCGGCCATGCCAACACCCAGCGCTTTGGCCTCATCGGTACGTGCAATGATGCAGCCATCATTATTACTTAATACAACTACAGGCCTGTTGTTCAGGTCGGGCCTAAAAAGCCTTTCGCAGCTGCAATAAAAACTGTTACAATCTACAATGGCAATCATACGGCATGTATTACATAAGTTACCACACCCCACACGCTAAAATCGCTGAATTCATTTACTTCAATCGGCGATAGTTTTGCCGTTTCCGGAATCAGCCGCAGACTGTTCATTGTTTTTTCGTATCGCCGTATCAGCATTTCCCCATCAATAACCGCTATTACAATTTTTCCGTTTTGAGGTTTCAGGCTTCTGTCAACAATCACAATATCTCCATCGTAAATACCTGCATTAATCATACTGTTGCCGCTCACCCGCATAAAAAATGTGGCCGGTTTGTTCCTGATTAATTGCTCGTTCAGGTCAATACCCCGTTCTGCATAATCATCTGCTGCAGCGCCAAAACCGGTGGCATTGGCTGTAACCACCTGCTGCTGACTAAAACTTTTGGTACCATTATAACTGCTGCCGAAAAACTTTTCCACTTCCATAAAAATTCATTTTTAAATACCAAATAATTTAGTAAATTTATGCTAAAATAATTAGCTAACAAATTTAGTAACACATATATTTTTCAACAATGAAAGAAATAACGGGGCCTTTGCTGCCCGGCTACCGCATCTATGAGTACCAGCTTGTATTATCGCCGCACGAAGAATTAAGAAATAAGATTATGGCTGTTAAAAATGAATTTTACGAAAAGTACAAAGCAGCAAGTGCCCGCTGGGGCAAGCCGCAATGCACGCTGGTAAATTATGTGCAATACGAAATGATGGAAGAAAGAATCGTCAATCATTTAAAAATCATTGCCATGGGTTTTCAACCGGCAAAAATAGAGCTGAAAGATTACGGCAGTTTTCCCAGCCACACTATCTACATTAATATAACAACGAAAGTTCCGTTGCAAAGTCTGGTAAAACAAATACGTACCCAAACACAGCGGCTGATGAAACTGAATGACGATAACAAACCACATTTTATTTTAGAACCACACCTGACCATTGCCCGCAAATTACTGCCCTGGCAATACGAAAAGGGTTGGCTGGAGTATAGTCATAAACATTTTACCGGCCGGTTTATTGCCGATGGTATGTTGTTGTTAAAGCGCCCGGTTGGCGAATTAAAATACCAGATTGCAAAACGTTTTGAATTTCAAAATCTGCCGGTTGCAACAAAGCAGGGAGAGTTGTTTGTGTGAACGGGGACTTGCCAACGGGCAGGCAGGTTTGGGTAGATGAAAAGGATTAAAAGATTTTTTTGAGCCAGGCATTTTTTCTTTAATCAACTTCATTGGCGTCGCACTCTTGTACAGTAAATCTTTATTCAACTCTTTAAATGCAAACAGTTTTCAAAAATTTGTGCCACCTGCGAAACCTTCAGGTCAAAAGTAATTCGTGCCATCAATTCGTGTAATAAATAAAAATAAATCCAATGGAAAATAATAAACTTCAACAAGACCACCACAAAGTATCCGCCACACAGCAGGAAGAAAAAGTACAATACCTGGCTGGCCGTGGCGCACAATTCAATACCAAAAACCGTTTTTTAAAAGATGAAAAAACGCAGGAGCATATGGAAGGTGTTGATGATTGGGAAGCCAGCAACATTGCCACGCAATACATAGAAATGCAATCAAAAACAATTGTAAACAAAGTAGAAAGCAAAGATGTGGGCATGGGTTACAGCATGAACCCGTATGCCGGTTGTGAGCATGGCTGCATTTACTGCTATGCCCGTAATGTGCATGAATACTGGGGTTACAGCGCCGGGCTGGATTTTGAGCAAAAGATTTTAATAAAGAAAAATGCGCCACAACTGCTGCGTAAATTTCTCATGCATCCCAAATGGGAAGGCACACCCATTATGCTCAGCGGCAATACCGATTGCTATCAGCCTGCCGAGCAAAAGTATCGCCTTACAAGAGGCTTGCTGGAAGTTTGCAACGAATTTAACCAGCCTGTAGGCATACTCACCAAAAATTCCTGGATATTAAAAGACAAAGATGTGTTGCAGGAAATGGCGAAGAAAGGAATTGTATCTGCCATGGTTTCTATCACGTCTTTTAATGAGGACCTGCGGCGCAGCATGGAACCACGAACCACCACGGCCAAACAAAAATTAAAAGTCATCAATGAATTAAGCAGTGCGGGCGTACGCATGGGAATTATGATGGGGCCTATGATACCGGGATTGAACGAACATGAAATGCAACGCATCATGAAAGAAGCAGCAGATAACGGTGCCACATTTACAGCATATACTTTTATCCGCTTAAATGGTGCTATCAAATTTTTATTTCACGACTGGCTGTATAAAAATTTTCCTAACCATGCCGATAAGGTTTGGCATTTGATTGAGCAAAGCCACGATGGTAAAGTGAACGATACCCGCTGGGGCGTGCGCATGCGTGGCGAAGGAAGCATTGCAGACATGGTGGCACAGCAGTATAAAAAATATGGCAAGCTGTATAACATGAATGCCGAGGAATGGAGTTTGAATACAAAGTTGTTTAGAAGGCCGGGGCAGCAAATTAAATTATTTTAGTATTTTTAAGAATGAGTAAATCCGATTCACAAATAAGCATGTTTGAGCATTCAGAGGCGAAAGTAAAATTGTATGGTAAATACTTATCTATTTATCTCAACGTTTTAGCAAGAAGCACAATTGAAAATATCTATCTTTTTGATTTGTTTTGCGGGGAAGGTATTTATAGCGATGGAGGCAAAGGAAGTCCTATGATTGCTTTAGAATGCATAAAAAATCATTATTATTCAAATAATCAAAGCTGTCCTAACTTGTTTATTACTTTTAACGACACAGAGAAATCTGAAATTGAAGAAGGAAAATTAAAAATTGACAGAGTCAAAGAATTTGCAAATAAAATTTTCTGTCCAGAAAATGTAAAAGTAGGGTACTCAAAAATTGATTACAATAAATTAATTCTAAAAGTTATTGAGAGAACTGCCATATTAAAAGGGAATGAAAGGGCTTTGATTTTTATTGATCCTTGGGGTTATAAAGAAATAGACCCGGAAGATATTAAACAGCTTATGCAGAATGGAAAAACCGAGATAATACTCTTTTTACCTATTTATTTTATGTCGAGGTTTGCCAACAAATCTAAGGATTTGGATTTCAAAGGAGGAAGGGCTTTAAGAGCATTTATGGGCAAACTATTTGGAACCATAGAAAGTATTCCGCATATCGATGGACAAAAGGAATTTATTTATATCATTCAGGAGCAATTCAAAGCTTATATGAAGTTAAAGTATGTCGATACTTTTAAGATAGAAAGAGATAACAACAATTGGTTTTCTATATTCTTTTTTACAAATAATAAGAAGGGCTTTCAAAAGATGTTAGATACTAAATGGAGTATCGATAAGAAAAGGGGCGATAGCTTTAAGATAGGTGATGAAGTGAAAATTGAATTATTTGATGAAATGAAAGTTTCAGGGTATGAAGAAAAGATTTTGAATTATTTAGTGAAAACTCCTGCTGTAACTAATATGGACTTATTAGATTTTGGATTGGAGAATAATTTTCTTCCGAAGCACACAAAAGCGGTTTTGGATGAATTAAAAAAAACTCATAAAATTGAAATTAATTCTCTGGATGGCAAACCTGCCTTGAGTTATTATTTGGGAGATGAAAAAAGATTAGTAAACATTAAAATTATAAATTAAAATGGCACAATCATCAATCGAATGGACAGAAATGACCTGGAACCCCACAACAGGTTGTAATAAAATTTCGGCAGGCTGCAAGTTTTGTTATGCAGAAGTAATGACACGACGATTAAAGGCAATGGGCA
>Ga0209181_10000360_pt1 | contig 85917 bp, 78 predicted proteins | sample MAT05_FD_187208 | JGI IMG/M metagenome (GOLD analysis project Ga0209181, IMG submission 187208) | Freshwater microbial communities from Lake Fryxell liftoff mats and glacier meltwater in Antarctica - MAT-05 (SPAdes) (version 2) | ecosystem: Environmental > Aquatic > Freshwater > Ice > Liftoff...
TTTGGGTCCTCTTTGAAATAAGTCTGACCAAAATCCTAATACTCACAAAATAAAACCGCAAAATTTACCCAATGATTGACAAAATTTTATCGCTCATTTTTAAAAATGAGGTGTTTTCTTATTGGCGCTATTTAAACTTAGGTTTTTAGTAAAATAAAAAACCCTGTAAAATATGAATTTACAGGGTTTTTGGTGGAATTGATGTGATCCCGCTGGGATTCGAACCCAGGACCACTACATTAAAAGTGTAATGCTCTACCAGCTGAGCTACGGAATCGTTAAGGTGCCGCAAAAATAATTATTTATTGTACTAATATCAATCTAATTTTAAAAAATATTAATTTTATTCTTTCATTAATTTTAATATGAAAAATAAAGAGTTTTAACTGTTGATTTACAGAGTATTATAAGATTAAATTATTTTTTATCAGAATAAAGTGTAACAAAAAAATGTTTCAAAAGTTATAAATACATTAATGACGCCATCGCAATACAACCAATGTGTTAAAGATTATGCCGACGGAGTTTTCAGATTTATTCTGAAAAACCTGAAGGATAGCGATGAAGCCCAAAATATTGTACAAAATACATTTGAAAAAGTTTGGATAAAGCGCGATGTTGTAATATTTGAAAAAGCAAAAAGCTACATTTTTACCATTGCTTACCGCGAAATGATTGATGTGATAAGAGCAAAGAAAAAGTTTACAAGCATGGAAAGTATTAAAGAAGAGCAATTTAATAGCCTAGGAGCCGGATACACCGGTGTGAAGGCACTTCTAGATAAATTGGTTAATAAGTTACCCGAAAATCAACGAACCGCTATTCTGTTGCGAGATTACGAAGGACATGATTACAAAACGATAAGTGAAATAACAGGAATGACTGAACCTCAAGTTAAAATTAATATTTTCAGAGCTCGCCAGTTTCTAAAAGATTGTATCGGGAAGATGGAAGTGTTGATTTAGATGTGAGAAATTAGATGTGAGAGATTATATATTTGATTAGAGATAGGTGAAGGAAAGAATTGATAAACAGTAAATTATAATGACGATGATACTTGATAAAGATAATTACGAGTTTTTGATGTTTGAAATGCTTGAAGGCAATTTGGATGATGTTGAAGCGAACAATTTAATACAACAGATTAACGCTAGTCCCTTTTATCAAAAGGAATGGCAACTAATGCAGCATACACTTGTTGTTCCAAATATGGAAATTGGTATGCCAAATAAAGCGGGCTTAGAAAAACACGAAGGTAAAACCTTGCTTTTATTTACTTGGCCAAGATTGGTTTCGATTGCGGCTTCTTTATTATTCATTGGCACTTTTGGAATTTTGTACTATTCTTCAGAAAAAAACGAAAGTCAGTTAACTTCAACTTCTCAAATTAATCATTTAAACCCAACACCTTCCGAATCACTTACTGCTTCGCCTTCTAAAGTCGATTCTATTGTTCAACTACCTAAGTCTATTGTGAATATTGGAGAGTCCCGAACCGAATCATTCATAGTTCAAAAAAAATCAAATGGATTTCAAAAGCGTGTTAAAAACGATTCTTCGGCATCCACCTACCAACCGGAGTTAATGTTTTTACACTCCATTGAAACTGATAAAATTGTATACCAGTCGATTGAAAATAAAATGCAGCAAACAAAGCTATTTAATTTAGCTCCACCAACAGCCAAAAGCCAAACCAAACTGCAAAGGTTAATGGTTAAAGCCGATGCTATTACTAAAACATCCCAACTAATTTGGAATGATTTGCCAAATCTTACCTTTAGAATGAGTCCCAATTTAAAATCCCGAAATAGAAGCATTGGCATTGAAATTAAAGGAGAAACTATTTATGCCAATGCAATCATCGAATTAAAATAACAAACTAATAAATTACTAGAATGAAAACTCAAAAACTTAAACTTATCGGTACCCTAGGGGCCATGTTCTTCTCAGGTTTTTCGTTTGCTCAGGTCGATTCTATAATCGAAAGGAAGCCAACGATTATCGATGGCAAAAATCTAAAGATTACCATTGACACAAAAATTGAAAAGGGCGCATCAAAAACACCTACTATTATTTTAGATGGTGATACTGTGTTGGGTGAAAACCGTCATACAGAAATATCTATAAACGATAAATCAAAATCGAAAAAAAGTAAAGATCGAGGATATCAGCGCAATAACCGGGAATGGTTTAATATGGATCTCGGTTTTAATTTTTTAACAAATAATGGAACTCTCGACATGCCCGAACCCTACAAAGATTTGGAATTGGAAAACGGTAAAGGTTTTAATTTTAACCTCAGAATTTATGAGCAATCTATCGATTTGGTTGAAAAGCACCTTTATTTAATGTACGGCGCAGGCATAGATTGGAACAACTATCGTTTTAAGAATAATGTCGATCTTCAAAAAGATAGTTCTACTTTGGCATACTCTATTAATAACTCTATAAATTATTCTAAAAACAAATTGGTTAGCTCTTACCTCACAGTGCCCATCATGCTAAAAATTCGACTGAAGGAAAATGAAGAGGGCGATGCGTTTCAAATTTGTTTTGGCCCGCAATTTGGATACTTACTCAATAGTCATTTAAAACAAAAGTGGGAAAAAGATGGAGACAAAAATAAACAGAAAACCCGCGGCGATTACAATCTAAATGAATTTAGAATAGGCTATCAATTGTATTTTGGGTATAAAAATATACAGTTTTACGCTCGCTATTATCCTGAGTCTGCATTTAAAACAAACAAGGGTCCCGATGTAAATACGATGTCTGTTGGACTCGCATTGGGAGGTTACAACTAAAAAAAGCAGGTATTCGGAAAGAAAATGTTAAAAATCAATAATTTTTTTGTAATTGATAATCAGCACTTTATATACAAAATACGCATAATCGTACAAAAAATATTAAATATACGATTTACCTTATAATTTTGAAGCATATATATTGCTGTATAACAATCAAAAACAAACAAAAAAACTATTATGAAAAGATTAAATCAAATGTTGACCGTAGGCCTTTTAGTGTGTGGCCTGAGTTTTATGGCATCTGCCCAAACCCCAAGCTCTAAAGATGGTGGATCAGGTGATCCTTCGAAGGTAGAAAAATCACGTGGTGCTGACCCAAATATCAAAGTTAGTAGCCGTAAAAACGGTGATGGCCAAGAGTCAAGAGCCGTTGACAAAAATTCTAGAGGTGGTGCAGGATGTACTGCATTGTTCGACAATCACACCAGTAACTATGTATACTGTTATGTTGATGGTAACTTAGAAGGTTACGTTGCTCCTAACGGAAACGGAGAGGTAAGTGTAACGGTTGGAACCACGTCTTTGTATGCTGTAGCAGAATTTACCGATGGAAGTAAAACTACGTGGGGACCAATCTCCAAGTATTGTGGCTACCAAACTTTTGAATTGGAAATTTTCAGTTCATACTACAATTGGTATCTTTACTAGGCCGGGCCTAAAAAGAAATTAACTTTAAAACCCCGGTTCTGCCGGGGTTTTTCGTAAAACGAAAACAACAAAACAGCAATGAAAAAATTAATCCTATTAACAGCAATATTCCTTTTAGGAAATACCAGCTTTTCACAAGCTGAAGATTTGGGTAAAATAATGTTTGAAAGAGCCGATTATTTATACAAAACTCAAAAGTTTGATTCTGCCTTGATCTATATCAACAAAGCACTCAAAGCAGCACCTAAGTCGGAAGAGTATCTTTTTAAACGCGCTCTTATTAAAGAAAAAACCAAAGACATTAAAGGTGCCATTAAGGATTATAAAATGTGCATTGAAATTACACCCAAACCGGTTTATTACAATAATATTGGTATTATTTACGCCATTGGAAGCGAATTTTCCGAAGCCGTTAAATGGTACGAGAAAGCCTTAGATAAACAAGCAGATTATGCGCAGTCTTGGGTAAATTTGGGTGTGGCTTACTACTACCTTAAAAATTTCGATAAAGCCTGTGAAGCCATGAAAAATGGAAGCAAGTTTGGTCTAAAAATGGCCGATTCATACATCGCCGAGCATTGTAAGTAGAACTTAAAGAATTTCTGATTACAGCGGGTAACTAAAATTATCCGCTTTTTTTTGATTATTTTTTGAGATGAATTGTTCCTTTTTAACCCAAGTTAAGCAAAAGAAAATTCAAAGAATCGAACTACTTGATTTACAAATTCTTAATCGAATCAGTAATTTCTATTGCAATTTTAGGTTTTAGGAATTTACTTCCGAGTAATAATTATTAAAACTGTTTATCTCGTTTAATGATGTGACTTAAGTTTTTTGAAATCGTTTAAAGTTTTAAACTTTACTTACTTTATCATAAAAAATAGCGTAGATTTTTTTAAAAAAAGTACATTCAAATAGCCCAATTCTATTACTTTCGTTGCTCTATTTAACCAATCATGCATACAACCTATATCGAACAAAACAAAGACCGTTTTTTAAATGAATTGCTTGAAATATTGCGCATTCCAAGCATTAGTGCCGACAGCAAATTTGCAGGCGATGTGCGCAAAACCGCAGAGTTTGTTAAAGAAAAATTAATAGCAGCCGGCGCCGAAAATGTAGTTTTAGAAGAAACCGCCGGAAACCCAATTGTTTACGGTGATAAAATTTTTGATCCAAATCTTCCTACGGTGCTCGTTTATGGACACTACGATGTGCAACCTTCGGTGCCCGATGAGTTATGGACAACACCGGCGTTTGAACCTGATATTCGCGATGGAAAAATTTATGCCCGAGGCTCATGTGACGATAAAGGTCAAATGTATATGCATGTAAAAGCATTCGAAGCCATGATTCAAACCGGAACCCTCACGTGCAATGTTAAGTTTATGATTGAAGGTGAAGAAGAAGTCGGAAGTACCAATTTGGGTATTTATGTAAAAAATAATCAAGCAAAGCTTCAAGCCGATGTAGTGTTAATTTCAGATACTGGCATGATAGCCAACGATATCCCGTCTATTGATGTTGGATTACGCGGCTTAAGTTATGTAGAGATTGAGGTTACAGGTCCAAATCGTGACTTACACTCGGGTGTTTATGGTGGCGCTGTGGCTAACCCCATAAACGTGCTGTGCACCATGATTGCTTCCATACACGATGAAAACCGACATATTACAATACCCGGATTTTACGATAATGTGAACGATTTGAATGAAGCAGATCGAACAGCTTTAAATTCAGCACCATTTAAACTCAACGAGTATAAAACCGATTTAGATATCGACGAGGTGATGGGAGAGAAGGGCTACACAACACTCGAGCGCACCGGAATTCGTCCAACATTTGAAGTAAATGGCATTTGGGGCGGTTATATTGGCGAAGGCGCTAAAACCGTCTTACCATCCAAGGCTTATGCCAAAATTTCAATGCGTTTGGTACCTAATCAAAAATCGGATGCCATTACCAAATTGTTTTCAGATTACTTTACATCCATTGCTCCAAAAGGCGTTCGCGTTAAAGTTACGCCGCATCACGGAGGTGAAGCAGCAATTACACCAACCAATTCTGTAGCTTTTAAAGCAGCATCCAAGGCCATGGAAACAACCTTTGGCAAAACCCCAATTCCAACTTTTGGCGGCGGCAGTATTCCTATTGTTGCCTTATTCGAGAAAGAATTGGGCGTAAAAACTGTGTTAATGGGCTTCGGTTTAGATAGTGATGCTATTCATTCGCCAAACGAACATTACGGTGTTTTTAATTACTTTAAAGGCATTGAAACGATTCCATATTTCCATAAATATTTTGCGGAAATGATGAAAACTAACGCATAATAAATTTAGTTTTTATTTGGACGTATCCCTTCGGGTCGGGCTTTCACTGCAATCTTTTTGCGCTCTGCGACAAAAAGGATTTACGTTACAATCCCTTACGCAGCCTCAACTGTATTGAAAACTTTCGCTTTTTTGACTAAAATGCTTTATCGGTCGGTGTCTTCACCGACCGAAACGTTTATTACTCAATCATTAAAAGAAAAGTAAAACAGCAAACCTAAAAGGGGATTGCGGGTTAAGCCCGCAATGACTGCTATGTTATCCGCAATGATTATATTTGACTTCCCAGCCAAGTGTCCCTTGCTATGGAAAATGTGTTGGAAAGGGACTCGGCTGTTATAATTGCTTTATCGGTCGGTGTCTTCACCGACCCAAACGTTTAGGGTTCAATCATTAAAAGAAAAGTAAATCAGCAAACCTAAAAGGGGATTGCGGGTTAAGCCCGCAATGACTGCTAGGATGCTCGTAATCTCTAAAAAGACAAAAGAATTAACTCTATAGGGGCATTATTTTTACTTTAGCCGCCGAGTCCCATTTATCTACTCAAGCCTTACAAAGGAGACTCGGCTGGGAAGGAAGTATTAATTTATTGATTATAATACTATTGTGTGATTTTCGGGAGGCTCTAAATAGTAACAAAAAGTATTCCTAATAACAGAGCCCGCGTGAGTGATTGCAGTGGAAATCCTTTTTGAGAGGCACGAGCAAAAAGATTGGAACGAAAAGCACGACCCCTTGGGGACACGCCCAAATCCATAGAAAAAAAATATGATTACTTATTGTGGCTTATAATATTTCATAGCCTCGGCCATGTTTGCATTTAGCTCTTTAATACGTTTTTCAGGGTTTGGGTGGGTGCTTAAAAATTCGGGAGGGCGACTTCCCCCAAGTTGATTCATGCGCTCCCAAAAAATAGGGGCTTCCTTAGGATTGTAGCCTGCCATAGCCATAAAAATAAGTCCCATTTTATCTGCTTCACTTTCGTGTTTACGAGAAAAAGGTAACATAACACCCACATTGGCACCAACGCCATAAGCGAGCTGAAATAGCTGACGGGTTTCACTTGGTTTGGTTGAAGTTGCAACATCAAGCGCTACGCCACCTAATTGAAGCAATAAACCTTGACTCATTCGCTCATTTCCGTGGCGTGCGATGGCATGGGCAATTTCGTGACCCATAACAACAGCAATACCGTTTTCATCTTTGCAGATTGGCAGAATGCCACTGTAAAAAGCCACCTTGCCACCGGGCATACACCAAGCGTTTACCGTGGGGTCATCTATAACATTAAATTGCCAGTTATAATCAGCAACGCGTTTCGAATACCCATGTGAATTCATATATTCCGTGACAACTTTCGAAATACGGGCTCCGGCCTGTTTAACATGATTGGCATTAGCACCGGTTGTAATCAATTTACTTTCTGATAGTACCTGATTGTAATTAGTTAATGCCATTGCCATAAGCTCGGTTTCGGGCAATAGATTGGTTTGACGACGTCCGGTAATTGGCACTTTAGTGCAGCTTTCTAGAGCAACAAAGACGATAATTGAAATGAAGAAAATATGGAATTTACGCATAATATAATTGAAATTCAAAGTAAGTATAAAGCTTGCTTAAAAAAAACTAAGAATTATGTAACAAATTTTGAGCCTAATTTTATGAAATTGGCTAGTTAAATAATAAAAAAAGCCTTCACCATAGATAAGGCGAAGGCTTATTTTTTAAAATATTATTTATTATTTCTTTTTGATGCCCGGTTTGGTATTAGCATTTTTCTTAGCCATATCTTCCAAACGTTGTTGGAATCCTGATTTTTTAATAACCACAGGTTTCTTTTTATTTTCTTCAATTTGTTTGTGTAATTTAGCTTCGTCCACAAAAAATTTCCGAATTAAAACATTTTGACCGAAGGTAATCATATTTCCCAAAAAGTAATAATAGGTAAGTCCTGAAGCGTAGTTATTAAAGAAACCTAAGAACAAAATTGGCATCAAATAACTAATCCATTTCATTTGTCCGCTTACACCTGTTAATTGGTTATTCATACGTGTGTAAAGCAAGGTAGAAACGGTCATTAATAAGGTAAATAAACTTATATGACTTCCATAAAAAGGTATATCGAAACCTAGGTCTAAAATAGAGTCGTAAGTAGAAAGGTCGCCGGCCCATAAGAACGCCTTTTGACGCAACTCAATACTTGCCGGGAAAAAGTTAAACATTGCCAACAAGATTGGTAATTGAAGCAACATGGGGAAACAACCGCCTAAAGGACTAACTCCTGCGCGTTTGTATAGTTTCATATTTTCTTGTTGAATACGGGTCATGTCGGTTCCGTATTTTTCCTTTATTTCATCAATTTCGGGTTTCAAAATTCGCATTTTGGCTGTAGAAACGTACGATTTGTAAACCAAAGGAAACAGTATTAACTTAATGATAAGCGTTAACGAGAGAATAACTAAACCAAAATTGGCAATAAAACCCGCCAACCAATTAAAAATTGGAATAATCATGAACTTACTCACCCAGCCAAAAAATCCAAGAGTTATTATTTTCTGTAGTCCTATTTTTTGATTGCTAAGGGTTTGATAATGGTTTGGGCCAATATAAAATTCAAATTCATACTTTTCGGTAGGTTTAAAGGTATAAGGAAGCACAAACGACGATGACAAACGCTTAATGCTTGAATTAGTAGCTGTTACCGGTATTTCTGAGCTAACTACAGCCATATCCTGAAAGCCGGTTTTTGAAATTAAAGTGGTGTTAAAAAACTTTTGTTTAAAGGAAACCCATTCAAGGCCTTTTAACAATTTTTTCTCCTCTGTTTCGGTTGCAGAAATATTTTCAACATCATCGTCAGATTTGTACTTGTAATAAACCGTGGTGGTAGACTGTTCGTCGGTAATGGTTCTTTCGGCAAGCCCAATATTACTTACCCATTTAAAATCAATATAATTTTGACTCTGAGGAATCAACTTTTCGCAATTAATTAATTCGAGATTGTATTTCAAATTATAAGATTCAGGCTTAAGTTCATAAGTCATACGTATAATTCCACCATGGGTTCTGGCTTCTAAAATTATACCACTTTTTGTATTTCCTGCTGGTTTAAATGTGAGTTTACTTGTGTTTACCAGGCCATCAGTAAAGGTAATTTTATAGTTAAACGTATCGTTTGGATTGTTTAAAAGATAAAGGTCCTTTTTTTCGAAAGTCTTGGTAGATTTAAGGTGAGCACCGGATATTTTGCCACCTTTGCTGCTTAAGCCAATTTTTAGTTTGCTGTTTTCGATGCTAAAGATTTCTTCGGGCAATGTATCCTCCTCAACAATATTATCTTGAGCAAGGGTTGGAACCTCTGCTTGATTTGGTGTTTGATTTGGTGCTTGATTTGGTGATTGAATCGGAACTTGGGTTAGGCTATCTTTTTTAGCAACTAACTTTAGAGAATCTTCTGTTTTATTAAACTTCTCAATCTCTGATGAATTCTGTTGATTTAAATAAAAGGTTACGGCGATGATAATAAATATCAGGACATAGCCTATGGTTTGTTTTCTATCCATTTTTTGCTCTGTAAAAACGGGTGCAAAAGTAATTGTTTATTTGCTAAAAAGGGCCTCTTGAAAAAGTTCAGTATGAATACTTGTAATGTCTTAAACTTAAACTTTTTCGGCAAGACCAAACATAACAAACAGATAACTTTTTTGTAATAAAGAATAAATGGATGTTCTAAACTGAACCTCAGGAGTCACTATACCTAAAATGTTTTCCGTTACTAGTTGTTATTAATTACTCTTGAAAAAACATTGAGTCCAATTTTGTTTTAAGATATTAAAACTACTGTTTTGTTAGTTTAACATTGATTTTTAAAACCTATGAAATTGTTTTGGCTATTCTATAAACATAATGAAATATTATTTCTACTTAGTTTTCCATAGAACCAAAATTGTTAAATTTATGATTTAAGTAGATTAAATTTAAAGTCGATCTTACTCCGAGGGTGGTCGCATCATTTCCATAACCTCAGCGCTAACTCCTGTATAGGAAAAACCTCCGTCGTGAAATAAATTTTGCATGGTAACCATTCTTGTATAATCCGAAAACATAGTAACGCAGTAGTTAGCACAATCTCCAGCAGATGCATTGCCTAGCGGCGAAAGATGTTCGGCATAGGCGAGAAAGCTATCGAAACCTCCAACTCCCGAACCGGCACTTGTCATGGTTGGCGACTGTGAAATGGTGTTTATTCTGACTTTTTTAGCTTTTCCATAATGATAACCCATGCTTCTTGAAATAGATTCAAGCAGAGATTTGGCATCGGCCATTTCGCCATAATCCGGAAATACACGTTGAGCGGCAATATAGGTTAAAGCCACCACGCTCGACCAATCGTTTAAGGCATCTAGATTGTAGCAGGTTTGCAATAAACGGTGAAAACTAATGGCAGAGATATCGAGGGTTTTATGCATAAAATCATAATTGCTGCCAGTGTATGGATTCTTTTTGCGAATATTTAAACTCATTCCAACAGAGTGAAGCACAAAATCCAGTTTGCCACCGAGCTTTTCCATTGACTGTTCTACTAGGTTGTGCATATCAATATCTAAACTTACATCACAAGGTATGATACTCGCCTTGGTTTTTTCGGCTAATTGATTAATAGCGCCCATTCTTAGTGCAATAGGAGCATTGGTAAGCACAAATTCAGCGCCTTCTTCATAACATTTTTCAGCAACTTTCCAAGCAATTGAACGTTCGTCGAGTGCTCCAAAAATGATTCCCTTTTTTCCTTTAAGCAAATTGTTTCCCATGATGCAATTTTAAGCACTGCCGACCAATTAAAAAAAACAAATGATGCATTTGCTTAAAACTTTGTTTTTTTGATTGTTAAATGCTAACATTTTATTCGAAAACGTGTTATAATCCATGAATGAATCTTTGACTTCTAAGGAAGGTTTGGATTCAGTCGATTTTTTTTGCCATAGAATCAAATTTTTGTTAATTGGAAATTTTAAGACTTAACTTTGAAACCTAATACATTTTATGCAAGCCGATACTACCTCAACCCGCAAAGCCGATCACATTGATTTAGCTTTTTTGTCGCAAGTTTCGGTAACCGATAGTCGGTTTTATTATGAACCGGTTTTAGAAGCACATCCGCATGCAGCTTTGCCGATAACTCCATTTTTAGAAAGTGATTTAAAAACACCAATTTGGGTTTCGAGCATGACTGGCGGAACTAAGCATGCAACCGAAATAAATAAAAATTTGGCGAAAGCCTGTTCAAATTTTGGAATGGGAATGGGTTTGGGGTCATGCCGAATAATATTAGATGACCATACCTATTTAGAGGATTTTAGGGTGCGTAAATTCATTGGAGATCAAATGCCCTTGTTTGCTAATTTAGGCATTGCTCAAGTTGAAGAATTAATTTTAGCCGGGAATTATTCTAAAATTACCGACTTGATAACCAAAACAGAAGCAAATGGTTTAATAGTGCATATCAACCCTTTGCAAGAATGGCTTCAACCCGAAGGTGATAAAATTACACAATCGCCTTTAAAAACAATTTCTGAACTATTGAATAAAATCGATATTAAAATTATTGTTAAAGAAGTAGGTCAAGGCATGGGGCCTGAAAGCTTAAAGCAGTTGATGCGAATGCCGCTCGCCGCAATTGATTTTGGTGCTCACGGAGGTACTAATTTTGCCATGCTAGAAATGTTAAGAGGCGATAACCTTCGAAAAGAAGTGTATGAACCAGTTGCCAATTTGGGTCATACAGCTAATGAAATGGTCGAGTTTGTCAACAACATTTTAAGCGAGTCATCCGAATATGCTTGCAAAAACTTTATTTTATCTGGAGGCATAAAGAGTTTCTTGGATGGCTATTATTTAACGGAAAAAATAAATTCAACCGCTATATATGGTCAGGCTTCGGCCTTATTGAAATATGCCAAAAGCAGTTACGAAGAACTTCATGAATTTTTAGAATTGCAAATAAAAGGATTGCAGATGGCCAAAGGATTTCTAAAATTAAGATAACTTAATATTGCACGCAAACTAAGAAATGATATAAAAGTTGAAGTTACTATTAAAATAACCACGAACAAATGAAAAACGTACAGCCTATAAAAGGATATAGTAAGTTAAGTAAAGATGCCAAAATTGAGTGGCTTATCAACAATTATTTTGAAAATCCAGAGAATGCACTCGAACTATTAAAAAGCTATTGGCATAGTGATGCCGATTTGCAAAAATTACATGATGAATTTATCGAAAACACCTTAACAAATTTTTATCTGCCTTATGGTGTTGCTCCTAATTTTTTGATAAATAATAAAATGTATTGTATGCCTTTAGCGATAGAGGAGAGCTCGGTGGTTGCTGCTGCAGCAAAAGCAGCCAATTTTTGGGCGACGCGCGGAGGTTTTAAATCTACCGTTATATCAACCACAAAAATTGGTCATGTTCATTTTATTTGGAATGGGACAGAATTAGATGCTTTTAAACAATTTTTTGAGCAAATTAAAACTGACCTTTATGAAGAAACTAATGCGATTACCAAAAATATGATGAATCGGGGTGGAGGAATTTTGAGTATTGAATTAATCGATAAAACCGCCCATGAGACGGGTTATTTTCAGCTCGAAGCAAAATTTGAAACTTGTGATAGCATGGGAGCTAACTTTATCAATTCGGTTCTTGAAGAATTTGCTCAAATCCTAAGATATAAATTAGCCGAGAGCAATATCTCTGAAAAAACAATACAAATCATCATGTGTATTTTAAGCAATTACACCCCCGAATGTTTAGTTAGATCGGAGGTAAGTTGCAAGGTAGAGGAATTAAATGATGATAAGGATATAGAACCTGCCGACTTTGCTCAAAAATTTTTAAGAGCTGTAAGAATCGCAGAAATTGAACCCTTTCGTGCTGTTACGCATAATAAAGGTATCATGAATGGCATAGACTCGGTGATTTTAGCTACCGGAAATGATTATAGAGCTGTGGAAGCCTGTGCCCATGCTTATGCAGCCAAATCAGGAAAATATAGCAGTTTAACCCATGCTGAAGTTAAAAATGGTGTATTTAGATTTTGGATAGATATTCCTTTATCACTTGGAACTGTTGGCGGGATTACAACCTTGCACCCAATGGTTAAATTTTCTCATGAATTGCTCGGTAAACCAAGCGCTTACGAGTTAATGCAAATTACAGCAGCTGCAGGACTTGCTCAAAATTTTTCGGCCATACGAAGTTTGGTTACAACTGGAATTCAGAAAGGGCACATGAAAATGCATCTTCTAAATATCCTCAATCAATTAGAGGCAACTCTTGAAGAAAAAATAAAGATTGTTGACTATTTCAAAGATAAAGTTCCAAGTTACCACGCAACCATAGCCGTTTTTTGTAAAATGCGCGGTGTAGAATCTTTGAATGAAGTTACAAAACACAAAAAAGGTTAAAACTTTAATTAATCCTAGGTTATGAAGTTAACGTTTGTTAGTCAAGGAAAACTTTTAATAACTGGCGAATACTTGGTTTTGGAAGGAGCTATGGCTTTTTCCTTGCCAACAAAATTTGGACAAACCATGGAAGTTGAATTGTTACCCGGTTCTGGTAATATTCATTGGATGGCTAAAGATTTTCAAGGGCAATTATGGCTAAATTGTTCCTTCATTTTACAGGATGATCATTTAATTCCTGTAGCTATGAGCACGCTTGCAAATTCACCCGAAGTTAAGGCTCTAACCGATTTACTTGAAAATGCACTGAAGCTCAATCCAAAGTATATAAATAATCAAACCGATTATGAAATAACTTGTCAATTAGAATTTCCACGCGATTGGGGCTTAGGCAGCAGTAGCACTTTAGTTGCAAATATTGCAAAATGGGCCGGCGTAAATGCAATGGATTTGTTTTTTATTTCTTGGGAGGGAAGTGGCTATGATGTAGCACAAGCCTTGGAAACCATGCCGATATGTTATAGCTTGAATAATAAAAAGCCGACTTGGAAAGTTGTTCAGTTTAACAAGCAATTTAATGATCAGATTTATTTTGTTTGGCTAGGTGTTAAACAAAATAGTCGCGATGCTATTACTCAATATAAATTACATTCTAAAAAACAGATGAGTGAAATAGAAACTATTTCTATTATTACCAATAAAATAATTGCTTGTGATAATATCATAGAATTTGAAAATCTGATAGAGCAACATGAAAGTATTGTTTCAAAAATTTTAGGCGTTGAGCCTATAAAAAGTAGATTGTTTAGTGATTATAATGGCACTATAAAATCTTTAGGAGCTTGGGGAGGTGATTTTATTTTGGTTACTGGAAAAAATGCAGAAACCTATTTTACAGCCAAAGGATACCAAGTGATTCTTCCTTTTGACAAAATGATACTACAGTAATGTTAAAATCACTGCATCATTTAGCTATCATTTGTTCAGATTATGCTAGGTCTAAACAGTTTTAAACGGATATTCTGGAATTTGAGGTTGTTCGGGAAGTTTACCAAAAGTAAAAAAAACTCATATAAACTTGATTTGCCCTTGAAAGGTGAATTTCTATCAGAATTATTTTCCTCAAATCGTGTTTCAAATCCTTAGGCTTCGGGTTTAAGACATCTAGCTTTTTCTGTTGAAGATATAATTGAGACTGTCAATTTTCTAACTGCCAAAAACATTGACGTGGAATTAATTCGTGTAGACGAGTTTACCGGAAAAAGATTCACCTTTTTTAGAGATCCAGATAATTTGCCGATTGAGTTGTATGAAATGTAAAATCATACAAACCTGAATTTATATTGATTATTAAGTCTTAAAAACAAATCCCCGCAGATAATTCTGACGGGGATTTGTTTTTACTTTCGTAAAAAGATTGATTTGCAACGTTTTAAGCTTTAGAATTCTTGATTAAAGTACTTTTGCTAAGAAGGTATTAAAATCTTCTCTGAGTTCGGCAAAAATCACTTCAAACCTTTCCATTTTTTCACGTTGTTCAACATGATCAGGCATGCTTCTGTGGTCGGCAGCTGTAGCATTGCTAATAACAGAGGATTCAATAATTGCTTCATGATTTTTTATTTCGTGTTTTAATTGGCTAATTTGTCCATTTTGAATCAAAAACTGATTACTGTAATGATCAACTAAGGCCAAATATTCTTTGGAGGTATTTTTTGACGCGACTTCCTCAACTCGCATTTGCATCACTGCTAAATCATCTTTGTAAAAGGATAATTTACTGAGCCATTCCTGATGTTCATGATGTAAATCATAAATTTTTTTCTCTGTTGTCATATATTATTTTCTTTTAATGGTTTATAGGTTTATCGGCACCCTAACGCTTTAACCTTACATCAAACTTACTAAGGAAAAAAGTATTTTACAATAAAAATTTTAAAAAAGTTGTGATTGAAAAAACGTTCGAAAAACCGCTAATGTTTTAGCTAAAATGGTAAGAGTCCAAGCAATGTGTTAATGCTTATAATTGACTTCTTTGGCTTGGCTAAATTTGCTTTTACAAGAGTTTTATCTTTAGACTCGAGCATTGGAGAGGCAAATGAAATGACATTAATTAGTTGCTGAATGATAATATGAGTATTAAATTGGTGACGGAAAAAAGCAACACGCTCATCTTTATTTTTTAAAGTAAACGATTTTTTCCAGAATTCCTGTGTTAGTTGAATAAAATCGTTTGTATTGTTAGCTATATGACACATTCCTTCGAGCCCGGTATTATCAGCCATTTTATGGTTCACAATGCAATGTCTTCCTTTAAACAGGGCATTAAGTAATTTTAATTTGATTCCGGTATCCTGCTCAGTATAAAGCATGTTAATTTGTGCATTGGCAATTAAATCATTGATTTGTTCAGTATTGCCATCATCAATGATTGTAATGTTTTCACAAAGATTAACCAATTGTTTTAATTCTTTTTTGGGATGCGAACCGGCAATGATAAAGGGCAATTTTAAGTTGGAAAAGACTGATTTTACTAGAAACATTGCAGCCTCATGATTTTCTCCTACAGCTAAATTTCCGTGATAAAGCACATAATCGCCTGTGCCGGGCTTACTTTCTATGTGTATATTTGCATGAAAGGCAGGTATAAAAAGTGTTTTGCCAAATTTTTTCTGAAAATAAGCGGTATCATTAGGCGAAATAGCACAGATTAAATCTGCATATTTTAAAATTGATTGGTATTTTTTTAACTTTTCGCTTTCAAGTTTAAAGAAATAACGCTTAAAAAAATTCTGCTCTACCATCTCTAAATGATGATAATAATCATGTTCAACATTATGGGTGCGCACAATTTTAAATCGATTTTTAAGGGCCGGGTGTTTTAGATAGGCTGTAGTGTGAAGCCCCTCGAATAGAATAGGATGTGAATCAAGCAATAGATTGGTCAATAATTCATTCGATTGACGGGAGGCAACTATATAAGGAACATTTCCGTAAAGAAAGTTTTTGAACGTTTTTCGCTGATAGTAATAAACCTTATTGCAGATTTGAAGCAGTTCATTGGCAGGTTCTCGGCCATATTCAAAACAATGCAGAATTACTTGAATATCCTGCTCATGGAATGCTTTGATTTTGTAAAAAATGTCAATTACTCCGCCATAATTAGCAGGAAAAGGAACATCAAAGGCAATAATATGAATGGCTTTAGTTTGCTTCAAAGGTTAGGCAATTTATAATTTTGAAGCAATATGAACTAACATTCAGTAAAAATAACATCATGTTTATCCTTTTTACAACTAAGTGATAAACATAAGATTGTAAAAGTGATAAAGTTCGGAATAATTTTCAGGCTTTGAAATACGATTTCAAAGCATTTTAATTTCAAAGGCAAAACTGAATTTGGATATAAGAAAATTAAATTAACACAATTTAAACATTAAATCTAAAATGCATGATATCGCCGTCTAATACTACGTAATCCTTGCCTTCAACATTTAACTTTCCATTGTCGCGGCAAGCTGCTTCTGAACGGTATTGGATGAAGGCATTGTAATGAATAACCTCTGCACGAATAAAGCCTTTTTCGAAATCGGTATGAATAACTCCTGCAGCTTGTGGGGCTTTCATGCCTTTGGTGATAGTCCATGCTCTAACTTCCTTCTTTCCGGCCGTAAAATAAGTGGCAAAATTCAGGAGCTTGTAAGCTGATGTAATTAAGCGTCCAACGCCACTTTCCTTTAATCCTAATTCTTCTAAAAAAACAATTTGGTCTTCACGTTCTAATTCGGCAATTTCAGATTCGATTTTGGCACAAATGATTAAAATTTCGGCGTTCTCGTTTTTTACGGCTTCAATTACTTTTTCGGTGTAATTATTACCCTTAATAACACTTGCCTCATCTACATTACAAACGTACATTACCGGTTTAGCTGTTAGCAATTGCAATTCTTTGACAGCTTCCTTGTCGGCTTCTTCAATAGGCGCTGTTCTAGCATTTTGACCTGAATCTAAATGATTCTTATAGATTTTAAGAATTTCAACGAGTTTTTTATCACTAGCTACTGATGAACGCGAAAGTTTAGATAATTTTGAGTCAATAGATTCTAAATCTTTGATTTGCAATTCGGTATCAATAATATCTTTATCGCGTAATGGATTAACCGATCCATCAACATGAATTACATTTCCATCATCGAAACAGCGCAAAACATGAAGAATGGCATCCGTATTTCGAATATTTCCAAGAAATTGATTCCCTAAACCTTCACCTTTACTTGCACCTTTAACCAAACCTGCAATATCAACAATTTCAATGGTAGTAGGGAGTACTCGCTCGGGTTTAACTATTTCTTCAAGAACAAATAGTCTTGAATCCGGCACGGTAATTACCCCAACATTGGGTTCTATGGTGCAAAATGGAAAGTTGGCTGCCGTAGCTTTGGCAGTTGATAGGCAATTAAAAAGGGTTGATTTCCCAACGTTGGGTAAACCCACGATTCCGCATTGTAAAGACATTTTTTTAAGGTTTTAAAATTTTAGGTAGAATGATTTGAAATATTTTAGGCTATGGTATTTGAAGGTATTTGTGTGTTTGAAGTGAAACCTGCCAATCGGTGTTGCTTTTGATATAGTTTACAATCGAATCGCGTACTGCATCTCGCCTGTCCCATTCAGGTTGAAGATAAAGCTTACAGTCTGAAGTGACTTCCTTTCGAAAGGATTCAGCCCATTCAAAATCTGATTTGTTGAAAATAATTATTTTTAATTCATTCGCACAAAAACCAAAGTTAGTAACCGGTTTTTTAAACTTTTTTGGAGAAAAGCATACCCAGTCGAAGGATCCTTTTATAGGATAAGCTCCTGATGTTTCAATATGCACTTTGTAACCTTTTTCATGCAGTGCAAAGGTTAGTTCAGCTAAATCGTACATGGCAGGTTCTCCACCGGTTAGCACGACAATTTTACACGAATTATTTTCGAGCGATTTTATGATTTCGCTAGCACTAAGGGAAGGATAACCCGTAGTATCCCAGCTTTCTTTTACATCGCACCAAACACAACCAACATCGCAACCTGCTAATCGAATAAAATGCGCTGCATTTCCTGCCCAAGCTCCTTCACCTTGAAGGGTGTAAAAAATTTCCATTATTGGATAAAACTGCTCCGCCAAGGTTTAAGAATTAATTGTTTTTTTATAAGCCTTTAAGGTGTTCTGAAGCAAACCAATACGAGTTAATGGTCCAACACCGCCCGGGACCGGCGTAATGGCTGAAGCTATTTCTTTAACATCTTCAAAGTCAACATCACCTTTTAAAACATAGCCTTTGGAATTGGTAGCATCTTCAACACGCGTTATTCCAACATCAATCACAATTGCTCCTTGTTTAAGCATATTAGCTTTAACAAATTCCGGCTTTCCTAAAGCAGCAATTACAATATCAGCTTGTTTAAGATAAAAATCAAGATTTGTAGTTTTACTGTGGCAAATGGTTACTGTGCAATTTCCATAAGGCGTATTTTGAGACATTAATACACTCATAGGTCTACCAACGATATTACTTCTGCCTACAACTACGCAATGCTTTCCGGCTGTTTCAATTGAATAATGCTCCAACATCATAACAATTCCTAATGGAGTTGCCGGAACAAAAGTGTCTTCGCCCTTTAAAAGTTTACCGAGACTGTTAGTATGAAAACCGTCGACATCTTTATCAGCACTAATTTTTTGTGTAACCTTTAGCTCAGAAATATGTTTTGGCAAAGGAAGTTGCACAATCAAGCCATCAATATTTGGGTTATTGTTAATTTCATCAATTTTGTTAAGTAACTCATGTTCATCAATGTCTTCATCAAATCGATAAACTGTAGAACTATATCCTAGTTGTTTACAATCAGACTCCTTACTATTAACATAAGTTTGACTTGCACCGTCACTTCCTACTAGGATTGCTGCAAGATGCGGGGCTCGATACCCTTTATGAATCAGTTGTGAAACCTCAGCCGAAATTTTATCTTTGATTGTTCTAGCTACCTGTAACCCATTTAATAACTGCATTTTTTCTTACTTGCCGCGAATTTACAATTTATTCACCTTTTTTCATGTACTTAAAAATTTCTGTTTTTATGGGCGTTTGGGAATCATGAAAAAGTGACTTTCTTTGCACATCAAGAATCCTTGTATGTTCAAGTCCATAAAATTATTACTGATTGCTTCTGTTTTTTCATGTTTCCTTTCATGCAATGAATCAAACGAACCTTTCCCAGATATAGGCGAATCGTATTTTCCACTTATCAATGGGCAGGAAAAGGTTTACACCATCGATTCGGTCATTTATTCAGCTTTAAATAATTCCAAAGATTCCTTTAGAAGATATTTAAAAGAAAAAATCGTTAGCGAAGTAAGCGATAGCTCGGGTTACACAATCTTTAAGGCTAATTTATATGTAACCGCTGATACGAATTTAGGCTGGCGCTACTCGGGTTACCAAATTTACCGAAAAAATAAATATCATATTTTGATAACAAAAGGAAACACCACACAATCGGTGTTTGTATTTCCAGTTACAAAAAACAAAGAATGGAATAAAAATATTTACAATGCCTTGCCTGTAGAATATGCCTATTATTCCTACATCCAAACATCTTTTGAAAACTATGCTGAATGTTCTGAAGTTTTTGTAAGTAATGATGTAAATATAATTGAGGAGAAAATTGACAAAGCGGTTTATGCCAAAGGATTCGGACTGGTTTACAGTATTGAAAGAGATGTCCGAATCAATCTCTCTAAAAAAAATGGTTACGGTTTGATTACCAGATTGCTAAAATAAATTGACGTTTCAGTTTTGTAATTCACCTGTCATTAATTTAAAAGTGAGTAAATTTATGTTTGACAAGAGATTTATTCTAAATAAATTTGCCTAAGTTTATTCATAAGGTTTAGTTAATTTATAACGAGGTGGTCGTGAGATAACCTCGTTATTACTTTAATAAAGAATTAGTTTATAAACTTGAATCGATTTTGAACTTTGAATTTTCAATTGATAAATCCCTTTCCCAAATTTATGATTATTGCTTAAATCCATTTCAAATTTGCCATTTGTTGGAATAATTGTGTTGGCGTAAATAAGCTGTCCGGCAGCATTATTCAAGTATAATTGGAGTTTGGAATTCTCTTCAGATAAAATCGTAAACAAACCATTACTTGGGTTTGGATAGATGTTAAAGGTGGAAGTTTCTAAATTTTGAACCCGAGATGTTTCGGCTATAAAAAAACTTATTCTCGCCGTATCGTTCGATTTTTCTGAGTCATTGATTAAAAACCCTACAGCATTTGCGGTGCCTAAAGTCGATTTGGTAAAATTAAGCGTGTTATCGAATTTTATCCATTTGAATTCGCCGGGCAATAAATCAACCTGCTTGCTTTGAACCCAAATAGAATTACCTCCTTCAAAAATCTTTAAATCAACGTTTGCATTTATGATAGGTTTACTGCCGATATTACTCGCTTTAACACGTGGACTATAAGTTTTGTCAAGATAACAAAAATTTGCTTTGTCTGGTAAAAGAATACTATCAACTTGAAGATCATTTGATTTTTCGATGTAAAAATTCCAGCAGACACTATCGTTATTTTTATTAGCATCTTGCAGTGCTGTAACGTAAGCACAAAATTCGAAAAAACCTGTTTGACGGAGATTTATAAAACTGTCGATAAAGGCTGAAAATACTTCTGAACGACGAATAGAATCATAATTTAAGGTTTTGGATTGAATTAATTTTCCATCTTTATGAAGTTTAACTAGTACCGAAAATGGATTGAGATATGATTTTGCACCATTATTCTTTATTACAATTTGAGGTTTGAAATAATTATTTTCGTATTCAAAAACATGAGTATTTGCAAAGTTTGTAACTGAATCAATAGCAATATCAAAGTTTCTGTCCAATCTAAATTTGGTTATTATGGTGTCGTTGCTTCTTACCAAATCACCACTCAATCCGCTGTAGACCTTGCACGTCATAAACCCTGAGGTTGGATAAATAAAACCAGTCTTAAAATTAACGTTGAGCGAAGAATTGTAGGATAAATTGCCGCTAATTGTTACTGAATCTTGGAAAATAAGTATAGAGTTTCTGAATATTTTAATATAAAGTGGCCCAATTGAACTTAGGGTTTGAGAACCTAAATTTTTTATCTTCACAATAGGTTTGAGTGGCAATGATTCGATAGAAATGATGGTATCTTTTGCTGGCAACAAAAGTGAAATAACGCTCAAATCACGATTTGGAACAACTGTAAAAAATCCAGTAAGTGTATCGTTTAAAGGTTCTTGATCTCCTTGGAGTTCGGTTCTGAAAAACACTTTATATTTTCCAAAAGCATTTGGCAAATTGCATCGTTTAAAGGCTATTTGAGTTTCAGTAAATCCACCTAATTGCGTTAAGGCAGTATCATAAAAGAATTCTTTGTTTTGCAAATCATACACATAAATATGTGTTTTGAAAGGAACCAATTGGGTCTTATTTCCATAATTTTTAATAGTTAATTTTGGAAAGAAAAAGCCCCCCATAATATAGGCTGCGGTGGTTGAGGGTACGTCGACTTTGATTGGTCCAACGTCGTTTGATTTTTGAAAAACAATTTTACTTCTTACGGTATCGTTGTATGGAATGCTATCTTTATAGGATGTGAAACATTCGGCAATATATTCACCAATTGTTTCAGGAATAAATTTATTAAAAGTTATAATTTCTTCTTTTCCTGCGGCCAAAGTCCGATAAATAGTTTCTGAATAAATTATTGAAGTATCATTTCTTATTCTAAATATTACTGGAAAATTGTTCTTGTTCAAGGTTCCTATGTTTACTATTCGAATGGTTGGTAAAATAGTATCAATTTTATATTCGAATGTTTTTCCATCTTGTGGCGAATACATAATATTAGCACTAAGATCATGTTTTACGATTACTTTAAATGTATGGGTAATTCTATTGTTATCAAAAACTTTGTCGTTATTTAGAAGGGTGGTGATGGTGATTTTATGTGTACCTAAATTATAAAGTTTAAAAGTAGTGTCAAAATAAATTGTTTTTGATTGTCCAGAATTTAAAGTTATCTTTTTAACACTTTTATATTCTTCGATTCCAAAGGAATTGGTGATTACGCATTCTACTTCAAAGGGATTTGTTTGATTGGTAAATCCATAGTTAAAGACAGTTGCAGCTGGTCCTATTGAATCATACAAATTATATTCTATTTCATCGTTGGCAATTGGATAGGTAATTTTAAGAGGAGAAACATCGTTAGAGACTTGAATTCGAGGTTGAATGTTAAACTTGTAGGGAAATCCGGGACTAAATGGTACCCAAGAACTGCTTCCCATTGGGGCAGTGAAATAAAAAGCTCCTGGTCGTATTGGGTCTTCATCCTGAAATGAAAAAGCAACATTGTTGCCCGTGTTTTGACGAATTCCAACATAAAATCCACCGCTTATTTTGATTCTTGGTAAGACAGGTAAAATATAAGTACCCCCAATTGAAAGCAATGAATCCGACATAAATAGAACCGTTCCCGGATTTCCGCCGCTACCATTATCATCCCAAATTCCAACTCTGAAACCTCTACCTGACGAACTGAAATCTACTGAAACCTGATTGATATAAATTCCAGTATCACTAAAATATTTAGCTACAAAATCACCAGTACTTCCATTAAAACCAATACCACCAGCATTGTTAGAGTATGGGTCGGCATGCGAAAATATATTATAACTTACTTCGCGTTTTAAGGTATCAAAGTTGTTGTCTTGAAATTCATCTTTTGATAATGAAATTAAAATTAAGTCCTCACCGGCCGAGTCGGGTTTGAATTTTCCAAAGGTGTAAATTTTTTTTTCTAATGGCAAAATACTATCAATGGTTAAACTATCATAAAAGGAATTCGCACCTGAAATTTTAAGATAAATTTTCGATCTTTTTACCTTGTACTTACCTTCGTTCTCGATAAGGATTTTTATTGAATCTTTAACATTGGCAAGTAAAGGTACTTTGCCCAAACAATACACTTTATTAATTCCAAGATTATTGCTGTATCGAGGAAAATTAATCCTGATATGCGGCTTTCTTACATCTGAAATACGTGTTGTATCTGGAGCAAAACCTTTTCCAAAATTAATTTTGCCTTCATTCGAATTTTTAAAAGCCGGAACACTTAAACTATTTTCATACAGCCAATAAGTGTTTGAAGCTTGTCTTTTTAACTGATCGTAAGAAAATAGTACTTCAAGATTCTTTTTGCCACCAATGGTATCAAATACAAATTTGCGTTTATTAAATACGAATTGAATATAACCGGAAGTGCCAGTTATTAAGGAGGACGGATTCGCATCATAAACCAATAACATGCCACTGGATTTTGATTCGTTTGTCCAATTTAGTTTACCCGCAGGAAATGAATCCTTGTTTGTCATTTTTAAATAAATTTTTAAGTTAGGAGTGCCACTCATCGGTTGATTGGCCTGAGCATAAAACTCAAAACTATTAATCGAATCGCCGTGATATAATCCACTTAATACTGTTGACGGATAAATATAAGCCTGACGGCTAAATGCAGTGTCTAAGCTGGCTGTGGCGTATAGAGGACCATACGCATTGGTGCCTCCATAAGTTCCTTGTCCAACATATATTGACTGTGTAAACCCGTAAAATGGAAGAGCAAATAAAATTAGTAAAAAATTTAACCTCATCTTAAAAATTTAACCCCAAACTTACAAAATAATTTAAGTTTTCCAACTTAAAATTTAAAATAAAAGAATCAGAAAATTAGGTTTTATGACCAAAAGGTAAAAAAAACTTTGTTATATCAAGAAAGTAAAAAATGCAGAATAGCTTGACTTGCCTTGCAAAGGCATAGAAATTAATCCAGAAACAAGGAAAATAGTTTTAAAAGATAGAACTAATTCAATAACCTATAAACTTAAAAAAAAGCAACCGAAAAACCTGTAGCCTATTACCAATTTCCAAGTAACTTAATCACCAATTACTTAATCACCGTAATCAAATACCTTAAACTTTATTATCAAAAAGCTTCGAATATTTTAGTTTTTTCTCGAATTTATGATCCTTATTAAAATCACTATGAATAATTTCAGCAATTTGTTTACCAGATCTCATGGCGCCATTTATATTACCGTAAAGCAGGTGGTCGCCACAAGCATAAATATTCTTATCAAGTCTTAGTTCCAAAATTCTTCTTTTTGCTAATACATAATCCTGGTTCGGGATTGCATAATCGATTTTATAAGTTTTTATTAAATTCCAAGATTCCACCTGACTGCCAAAGGTTCTATATAGTTCGGTCTTTACTTCCTTTTCTACTATAGCATCATCGGCTCTCACCAATCCATTTAGTGAAACACAAATTAACTCCATGTTTTTTGGTGCAAATAATTTTGAAATATTCGTAAGAACAGCCACGCTATTCACTAACTTTGGGTCATTGGCACTCACACAAATCATTGCATCTAAAAATGGTTTTTTGTCAGCAGAAAAATACAAACAGGTTGCACTCCGGTAATCAGTTTTTGCCGGTACCTTCCTCATTTTGTGATATAAATCTGTCTGCTCAGTTGCAATAATAAAAATGTCTGATTCAACATAAGTTCCATTGTCGAGACTTACCTTACCATCCGAATAGTCAAGAACTTTGGTATTGAAAATAAAATCTGATTGATCAAAATAGGAGGCTAACTGATTTGGAATTGCTTCAATTCCTTTGGCTGGTATTGACAAACGGCCTTCAGTTATCATTTTATAATTAAAATCAAGCATTCTTCTTGAAGTAGTTAACTCGTCTTCTAAAAATATACTTGAAAAATACGGTTGAAAGAAATGACTTATAATTTGTTTGGAAAAATTTTTCTTTTTAAGAAGACTGGATGTTTTAATCTCAAATTTGTCAAAAATTTCTTCTTCAGTCATTTGCTTTAACTCAATTCTTTTCTTAATGAGTTTAAGTTTATCTTTAAAATTACCGATATCTGAAAAAAGCATTTTGAATGCAAAAAAAGACATCTTTAATGCTTCTGAAACACGGGTAAGCTTGCCTTGCCTCATAATAATTGCACCAGATTTAAAATATTTCAAATCAAGTTTGCTGTAATCTAGCAATTCTTGGGCACAAGGATAAGCAGTGTTAAATAAATGAAATCCATGATTTAAGGTATAACCATCTATGATATCAGTTTTTAATCTACCACCAGGTCTATCGCTTGCTTCAATAAACGTTATATTTCTATAACCTTGCTCTTTTAAGTAAACTGCTGCCGACAAACCTGCGATGCCCGCACCTGCAATAACTATTTTATGACTATAATCGGCCATTAATTTATAATTTTAAAATGTAAAAAATTCAATTGTTTCTTCAGCTACAAAATTAAGATCTTTCGGCAAAATTCGCTTTTTCCAAGGATGCTTTCCTCCAAATGTATGATCTCCGCCTTCTATCTTGATAAGGATTGAATGCTCAACATTTTCATAAATCCATTCAGCATCACTTAACGGCACAATAGAATCATTGGTTCCGTGCAATAATAATAAAGGTTTGTCAAGTTTCATAAGGTTATTTTTGATATCAAACCGAGCTTTATTCTTGTAAAAATTTTCGTAAAATTGATAATACAAGGGCAGTTTTAATCCGGTTCGGCTATTTTCAACAAAACTTACTCCTTTTTCTTTCCAAACTGTCGGGTTACTAAGATACATGTATTTTTCAAGTTCGTTTAAGGATGCCCAAACAGCAACTTTTTTAACTCTGCTATCTTCGATGGACTTTAACAATGCCATACCACCTCCGCGGCTATGTCCAATGAGGTAAATTTCACTGGTGTTCAATATACTGCTAAACTCATGGTCTTTACTTTCAAGCCAATCCAATATTGAGCCAATATCATCCTGCTCAATTTCAAAATTATTGTTTCCAAACGCCTCTAAATCATGAACATCTGAGAAATTATTTGTTGAAGTGCCATTGTGACTAAAATTAAATTTGATAAAAACAAAGTTCTGTTTTGCAAAGGTTTCAGCTAGCAAATTAAAGGTGCCCCAATCTTTGAAGCCTTTAAAACCATGACAAAAAATTACAATTGGCGATTTGGTAATTAGGTTATCTCTAGATGTTAAGTAATTAATATCAAGGGTTATGGGCCTTATATGTTTACCGTCAACTACAATCTCTTTTTTTATATAGGTACTCTGATCCATACTATTTTTTTATGGTTTTAGAAAAGCCATTTTCTTCAAATACAATTAAAGGATTAAACTGCTTTGCTTTTTTTCCGATTTTTAAAATTTCAATTTTCTGAATAAAATCACCTTGCTGGATTTTAGCCAGAACATCGATACCTCCGATAGTTTCTCCAAAAACTGTATTAATATCATCCATCTCTGGGTTGGGTTTAAGACTTATAATAAATTGACACCCATTGCTATGTGGACCATTATTTGTCATCGATAGAATGCCGGTTTTATGGTGTCGAAGCAAAGTGCTAAATTCATCTTTAAACAAATACCCAGGATGACCAGTGCCGTCGCCTTTAGGACATCCACCTATCAGCATTCCATTTTTAATTACACGTTGAAATTTTAGTCCATCGTAAAACGGAACACCAGGTTTTTTAAAGTCATTTGGAATAATTCCTTGTGCCAAACCTATAAAATTAGCAACAGTTAATGGCGTTTTTTTATATTCTAACTTTAAAAGAATAACTCCTTTTTCGGTTGTCATTTTCGCAAAAATCCCCTCTTTAAAGCCATGTTCCTTTACTAATTTCTGCTCGGGTGTTAAACACGAAAAGAAAAGTAAAGTAGAAAGCAAATAAATAACTTTTGTAAGTTTCACCGCCGCAAATTTAGGACTTTGGTTTGTGAACCGCCCTTATAAATTTATCTTTGCACGCTATTTTACAGAATGTTATTAGAAACCGAAATAAATAAACGCCGCACTTTTGGCATTATAAGTCACCCGGATGCGGGAAAAACCACACTTACTGAAAAACTTCTATTGTTTGGAGGAGCTATTCAAACGGCTGGGGCAGTTAAGAGTAATAAAATTAAGAAAACTGCAACCTCCGACTTCATGGAAATTGAAAAGCAAAGAGGAATTTCAGTTGCCACATCTGTTATGGCATTTGAATACAAAAATTATCTGGTAAATATTCTGGATACCCCAGGACATAAGGATTTTGCCGAAGATACTTATCGCACCTTAACCGCTGTGGATAGTGTTATTTTAGTGATAGACAGCGTAAAGGGAGTAGAGGAACAGACTCGCAAACTTATGGAAATATGCCGTATGCGTCATACACCCGTTATTGTGTTTGTAAATAAAATGGATCGTGATGGACGCGATCCCTTCGATTTGCTTGAAGAGGTTGAAAATGAGTTGAACATTGCTGTTCGTCCTTTGAGTTGGCCAATAAATATGGGCAAGGATTTTAAAGGTGTTTATCTATTGTATAATCATTCTTTAAATCTTTTTGCATCCAATAAGACAAAGCTAAGCGATGAAATCGTAGAAATTGAAAGTTTGGAGGATGAAACCCTTCCTCAAATAATTGGTGAAAAAGACACGTCTAAACTGAGAGAAGACGTTGGTTTGATTAACGATTTATTCGAACCATTCGATGTTTCTCTTTACAGAGAAGGGTATCTTGCACCTGTTTTTTTTGGTTCGGCTGTCAATAATTTTGGAATTAAAGAGCTCCTGGACACTTTTGTTGAAATAGCACCTGCTCCATTACCTCGAGAAACAAGCACTGGAACCATTGATGCCTACGATGCTAAGTTTAGTGGATTTGTTTTTAAAATTCACGCGAATATAGATCCCAAACATCGTGATAGAATTGCCTTTTTGAGAGTTTGTTCAGGAAAATTTGAAAGAAATAAGTTTTTCCATCATGTTCGATTAAACAAGCAGTTTAAATTTAGCAATCCGTATAATTTTATGGCTCAAAGCAAAAATGTTATTGAGGATGCCTATCCTGGTGATGTAGTTGGATTATATGATACAGGTAATTTTAAAATTGGCGATACCTTAACAGAAGGTGAAAATTATATGTTCAAAGGAATTCCTAGTTTTTCGCCTGAATTGTTTAAAGAAGTTATCAATACCGATCCTATGAAAACCAAACAGTTAGAGAAAGGCATTGAACAATTAACTGATGAAGGCGTTGCTCAACTATTTACTCAGCAGCCCGGTAATCGAAAAATAATTGGAACCGTAGGTGAACTGCAGTTTGAGGTGATTCAGTACCGACTAAAAAATGAGTACAACGCATCTTGTCGATTTGATCATTTAAGTTTTTTTAAAGCATGCTGGATGACCGGAGATAAAGTTAAAATTGATGAGTTTTGTAGATTTAGACAAAAGGATATTGTTTTTGATAAAGACCGAAACCGTGTGTTTTTAGCTCAAACTGCTTTTGTACTGCAAATGGCAAAAAGCAATAATCCGGATATAGTTTTTCACGAAACTTCCGATTTTAAACTAGAGTAATTCGAGCAAAGTTGAAAACTAAAAAATTTAATCAATTTTGGATGATTTGAATAAATTTTACCAAATTTTCAAATTCCAAGCTTTTGTTATTTTCTAATGACAAAAGTGTGACAATACGTCGAATTGCCCGTAAATGATAAGATGTTTTAAATTTTACATTTCTTTTTTTACAGATTTTTTTAAAAATTAAAAATAAAAATTTTGTAATCTAAAGTTAATGGCTAAATTAGCAGAATAATTCATTCATAATTTTTCGCTTATAAGAAATACCTCTACTCAAAAATCTTTATTTAAGCCTTAGGCAACTAAGATTTTGTCACAATTTAATGAGTAGGTATTATGAAAAATTATCAAATTTCGGATCAACAGTTGATTAAAAATTACCGCAATGGTAATGAGGCGTGCTTTGAAATGTTACTGAACAGGTACAAATCAAAAGTGTTTACTACTATATATCTTATTGTAAATGATAGATATATAGCTGAAGATATTTTTCAGGAAACCTTTATTAAGGTTGTTAAAACTTTAAAATCAGAGAAATACACAGAGGAAGGTAAGTATCTTCCTTGGGTAGTAACTATCGCTAGAAATCTTTCCATCGATTATTTTCGTCGCAACCAAAAGATGCCTAAAATAACCAGTTCGGGTGGAGAAGATATTTTTAAAAATTTGCCAATTTTCGATGATAACCGAGAAGAACAAATTATTCAAAGTCAAAACGAAGCTAAAGTAAGAGAATTAATTAAACTTTTACCTCAAGAACAACAAGAAGTTTTGGTACTTCGTCATTATGGGGATCTCAGCTTTAAGGAAATTTCTGATATAACCAATGTAAGTATTAATACCGCCCTAGGACGTATGCGTTATGCTTTGCATAATCTTCGTCGAATGATTGAAGAAAAAGCCCTCAGTTTAAGGTAATTGATTGGTTAATATTATTCAGAAATGCCTTTGTTATAGCAATTTTTTTTAGAGAGGGGTGCTTGACAAAGGCATTCTTCATTACAGATTTCTTCAACATCTAAAATTTTGTCAACAAAAAATTGAAAGTTGTTTTGAAATCAAGTAAAGCTAAAAGAGATATTTGAAAATTTATATTTCTTATTATCAGCAATTTATAATATATTTTTGCTGCTATTATACCATATAATAAAAAGCCGCCGTTCTAAATATAAATAATTTTTAATTGCGTATGATATGAACAGTACTTTCTCTGAAGAAGAAATCCTTCTTTTTATTTATGGTGAAGCAGACGAAAAGTTAAAATCAAAGCTTAGTTCTGCACTATTAAACGATTCCCAATTACGGGTAAAATACGATTTGCTATATTCAACAATTTCTCAATTGGAAGATGTTGTATATGAACCTCATGAAACTTCTTTGAAAATTATCATGGAAGAATCGGCCCTGTCGCAACGCGAAGAAATTTACTAGCATTCTCTAAAATTAGGAGCTACTGAAATATTTGCTGCTTAAAGGTTTAAAAAAAAATTGCTTCAGTTTTCCAAACAGAGGTTTGTTAAATCTAACTGTGTTTTAAAGTTGTGTGAGATTCTTTTACTTGAATCACAAGTTATATCAATTGTATTTAATAAATAGCCCAATGCCATTTATTAAATTTACGATGGTAAATGCTGATATCACAAAATATTAGTTACAGGCCAGAAAATATAAATTGGACTATCCATTATGTATAATCAGTATTAGCTGTAAACAAATTTTAAACGGATGAAAATAATTCCTAAAAGGAATAACTAACGGCCAAACTAGGTAAAATGGGTAATTGATTTATTCGTTTATAATTTACCCTGTCGAAGTAAAAAATGTTTGCACGATTGTAAACATTGGTGCAACTGAAAATAATTTGCAAATCATTTTTATTACCATTGCTTTGTTTGATTTTGATGGTTTTGGTTGCAGAAAAATCCATTCGATGATAATAAGGCAATCGACCTAAATTTTGACCTGCATAAATTACGCCAAGTTCTCCATTGGTTTTTGTGTAATCGGTAGATGCACCATCTTTAAAACTTAAGGTTTCATAATAGCCTTGGGTTTGAGTGAATGGAAATCCGGAACCAAAATTCCAACGCGCACTAATTTCGAGTGAACCATCTTTTAAAAGTCTGTAGGTTCCTAATAGGTTAATATTATGACGTCTGTCAAAATGTGGTTGATAGGTTTTAATTCCATCAAATCGCGATACATTGTTATAGGAGTAAACACTCCAAAAATAAAGTTTCTTATAATTGACTTTATAAGTTACGTCAAAGCCATAAGCGCGTCCAGTTTCACCGATATAATCACTTCTAAGATACCAAGGAAATTTTTGAGTCTCGGGATTATCGTCAAAAATTTTATCTCGATTAATATTAGTTAACTGTGTAAACTCTTTGATATAAACTTCAAAGTTGAATTCATTTTCTTTGTTTAAGTCATACTCAAAACCTGCAACCCCATGTATTGATTTTTGTAAGCGGTTTGAAAATGCTTTTTTTCCAACTTGTTGTGGATATTCATCGGGACCAGACAAAAATCCGTAAAATAAATTAACAACATCCTTGTCACTAGAGGCACTCATTAAATTTTGGGAGTAAAGGCCAGTAGAAGCTTTTAAACGAAAACGCTTGTTAACATTATACTTTGCGCGTAATCTTGGCTCAGGACTAAAATCACCAAAGGAGGCGTAATATTGAAAACGAAGTCCCGGTTCTAAAATTAATTTTTTGTTTTTGCTGATTAATTTATATCGTGCAAAACCATTTAGTTCGGTTGTGTTGTTGTATTGACTTATTGCCCTATTTGCTGAATTAAAAAGTTTGAAATCAGTTCTAAATCCATTGATTTCAATACCGTACTGAAATTCATCATCGCCGATAAAATTAGTAAAACTCATACTGGCAAAAAAACCATTGATATTAGAATTTCTTGGTTTTGCATCCGATTCACTTAGTGTCATATCATAATTGCTCCATGTAAAGGTAGCATTAATTAATGTGCTTGAGCCTTGAGGCAATAAGTAAAATTTGCTTCCAAAACCTTTGGAGGCCCAAGCATAAGTCGATGCATTTTTAAAATCAGCTTTGTCTTTATTTTTAAAAGCGAAAAAATTTATTTTAGAACCACTCGAACTATTAAAAGAAATTTTGCCGTACATATCTTCAAAGGAGTAAGGCAGTTTTTCAGCTCCAATATAATTGTAAAATATCTGGGAAGATTTATTTAGAAATGAATTTTTATAAGAAGCTATAAATGTAGTGCTACTGCCATCTTCTGGATTAAATTTTCTAAGCGGCCCTTCAAGCATTATTTTTGAAGTAAACGTATTTAGGTTAACCTTTCCTTTTACTTTATTTTTATCGCCATCTCGTGTTTTTACATCAACAATAGCCGAAATTCTACCTCCGTATTCGGCTCCAAAACCTGCGCTGTAAACTTCGGTGTTCTTTAAAATGTCTGAATCAAAAACAGAAAACAATCCTATTGAATGAAAAGGGTTGTAGAGCGTCATTCCATCTATAAGTACCTTATTCATTACCGGTGAACCCCCACGAATATAAAGTTGTCCGCCTTGGTCGCCCGAAAAAACTACACCTGGTAAAACTTGAAGAAATTGAACTAGATCAGGCTCTCCACCAATGCTCGGCATCATTTTTAGTTCTTTGGCAGTAATATTTGTTACGGAAATGTAGACATCCTTTTTTTTCTTTTGTCTTTCGGCACTCACATTAACTTCATTCAAGCTAATGCCAGTTTCTTCCATTAAAATATTTTTGGTAAAAATTTTACCAGGATCTAAATTTATCACAACTGCAAATGAATCATATCCTAAAGCTTTTGCTACTAAATGATAAGTTCCGGGCGTAATTTTGGTAAGTATGTACAAACCATTTTCATCTGTATTAACGCCCTGATAAGTTTCTTTTAAAAAAATATTGGCAAACTGAACCGGTTCGCCTGTTTTTTTGTTATATATAAAACCTCTGATTTCGGCTTTTTGTGCAATAGTAAGCATACTTACCATAAGCGCGCAAAGTGTGTAAATAATCCTCATTCGTTTGAGGGCGCAATTTATTACTAATTAAGCGAAACGCGGTTATTAATTGAGCATCGGACTATTTAATTTGACCATAATTGTGTAAAATTGTAATTGATTCTTTCATGAAATATAACAACTTTCTTTTTTTTCTTTTTGGGTTGATTTTTTTGACATCTTGTAAAAAAGACCCAATCGACACTGTATCTAATATAAATCAGAACGGTACAACACCTTATGATTTTTCAAAGTATTTTCCATCTAGTTTTCCAAAGATGATTATCCCTTCTTACAATCCAACTACGGTTGAAGGAGTAGCTCTGGGCAAAAAATTATTTAGTGATCCGCTTTTGTCAGGAAATAATACACAATCTTGTGCGAGTTGTCATCAGCAAAATGTCGCTTTTGTAGATTCGGGATTAAGATTTAGTAAGGGTTCAACCGGTGCAATTGGTCCGCGTAATACAATGCCTATTTTTAATCTTGGTTATGCCAAAGCTTTCTTTTGGGATGGCAGATCAAAATCGCTAGAGGAACTTGTTTTTCATCCAATTGCCAGTAAAAATGAAATGAATCAGGATCCCATCTTGTTATCTACCGAATTAAGTAAGTATCCCGAATATTCAAAATTATATGAAGCGGCATTTGGATCAGGTGAAATAAATTTTGATAAAACAGCAAAAGCAATTGCTCAGTTTATAAGAACAATTGTGGCATTTACTCCAAAGTCCTACGACACTGCCTATCTTTCTGATGCCGAAAAGCGTGGATTAAAAGTTTTTTTAGATGATAATAAAGGGGATTGTTTTCACTGTCATGAAATTGGAAACTTTATGACCACATTCGAATTTTCCAATAATGGTTTAAATGAAAATCCATTTTTAGATCCGGGATTATTTGCTATTACTGGTAATATCAACGATCTAGGGAAATTTAAAGTGCCTTCTTTAATTAATGTCAAATACACGGCACCTTATATGCACGACGGACGCTTTAAAACATTGCGGGAAGTTATCGACTTTTATGACACCGGTTTTCACTGGGACCCAATTAAAAATGGCTCATTAGATGCAAATATCTTGATTCATTTTGATAAAAGTAAAGGCAAGCCTAAACCTAGGTTATGGAGTGAGCAAGATAAACTGGATATTATAGAGTACATAAATGGCCTAGAAGACAAGTCTTTGTTAACTAATCCACAATTTGGTAATTAGTTTTTAACATAACTAATATATTACAAGTGCGTGACATATTTTTGAATGACAAAAAAATTTAAATTATGAAAAAACAACTTTTATTACTCAGCTTATTTGTAGCCACCTCAGCAATGGCACAAGAAGGAATTGTTAAAGGCAGCATTTATGGCGGCCTAGGCTTATCGGTTTACACTCAAAAATCAGAAAGCGAATCCAAAAATGGAAATGTAACAATAAAACAAGAACCTGTAAAATCTATGGGATGGAACGTTTTGCCGGAGGTTAATTATTTTTTTATGGATAACTTGTCAATCGGTTTAGCCGTAGGTGCTAACGGCTACAAAGTAACTAGCAGCAGCACTCAAGGAAATACGACTATCGACAGAACATACAAAGCAATGGGCCCAAGCATTAATCTAAATTTACGAAAGTTTTGGAATTGTACTGATAACTTTTACACATTTGCAGGTTTTGGAGTTAATATTAATAATAACAAAGGTGAAGATGTTAGAGATACCAAAGCAAACAATCAAACCATTTCTGTAACCGAAAAAGATGAAAGTAAAAGCATGTTTCTTGGATTAAATCTTGGCTTTGCTTACAGTGTTACTCCTCGTGTAATGCTTATGGGCACTTTTGGAGTGCTGGGTTATTCAACAAACACATATAAATATAATATGACCGAAAATCCAGAATCTTACGATCAAACTAAGACATCCGGAATTGATTTTGCCTTGGATAATAGAAACATTCCTTTTAATCTTGGATTTTTGTATTATATAAACGGCGGTAAATAAAAATTTATAATTCATAAAAAAAGCCGTTAAATTTTAACGGCTTTTTTTTTTGATCTGCCTACCAAACGTATATTTTTTTATTCATAAGTAAAGCTTCTCCGGTAATTGTGGGGTCACCTGTAGCTTGGTCAATTACCTTCGTTTCGTAAAGCACACGATTTTTGTCAGTAAAGATTTCTTTAACAGTAATAACGGCTTGGTAGTTTGTATTAACAAACATCGGTTTAAGAAAGGTCGTGTTTTGTTTCATGTAAATATGTCCATCGGCATGTAGCAAAACTCCAAAAATGCGGGTAAACACGGAAGCACTTAAATGTCCGTGAATTATATTTCTTCCAAAAATACTGGCCTTACCTGCATCTGCACTAATGTGCAATGGGTTAATGTCACCCGAAACTTCGGCATACAAGTCTACTTGTTGTTGGGTAAAAGAAAAGTCAAGCGTAAAAATGTCTCCAATTTGTATCATATAATTTAAATATTTTGAGCGGCAAAGTTAAGTTTTGCAAGTTTTTAAACCAAATTAATTTTGATTATTTTGCCCTTACTAGCCTAAAATTAGAGATGAAAATAAAATTTTATTATTGATAATCAACGTGTTAAGCAAGTGTTTAATAGTTTAACATTAGATTAATAAATATAAACAAAAAAATGTTAATTTTGCGGCTGATTTCAGGGGGTAAAAAAGTATATATTTAAAGCCACTGCGAAATAAGTAAAAAAAAATAACAATGGAAAACACAAGCAAAAACTTTTTTGAAACAATGACCGAAATGCAAAAGAAGGTTGTTGAAAATTTTACGGATGCATCTGAAAAAATGCAAAAGAATTTCTTCCAGAACAATTACATGGAATCTGATCCATTTAAAAAATGGTATGATTCTCAAATGTCATTCTTTAATCAAAAGAACGACAAGAACACCGAAACTGATCCAATGAAATTTTTTAATTCTTGGATGGAAAATCAAGCTAATCTTTCTAAAACATGGTTTGATCAGGTTAACTCAACTACAAACAAGATGAAAGCTGATTTTTCAGCTGCTAATCCTTCTGTTGACATGTTCAACAGCTGGATGGAGACTGTTAACAAAACTTATGGTGAAATGGCTAAAAATTTTAACATCAATCACGATGCTAAAAGCTCATTTGCAGGTTTGTTTAACAATTCTCAAAACTATATGAAGATGTTCGAAATTTGGATGCCAATGATGACTTCTCTTCAAAATAAATCGTTTACTCCAGATTCTTTTAAAGCTTTGTTCAATGCTCAATTGTTTAAAGGTATGATGGACAATGTATTTAACATGCAACCTGATTACATGAAAAATATGATGAACGATTTCAATTCAAAAATGAAATCTTCTTTTAGTGATTTTTCAAAACAAGGAAAAGGGTATTACGATACATTTAGCCAAAATATTCACAAAGGATTAGGTGAGGGTAATAATTTTTTCAATCAATATTCTGCCATGTATCAGAACTTTTACAACAGCATGAATACTGCTGTTTCTCCATTGATGAAATTAGTTTCTCCAGGAGATCAAAAGGATCAAATGAACATGTTCAATACATTGTCTAATGACTTTAACCATTACAATACCTTGAATTCTCAAATGCAATATATGATGTATGTAACCGGTGTAAAAGCAATGGAAGAAGTTGCTGAAAACGTTTTTAACAAAATGAACAGTGGTGAAGATATGAGTAATTTTACAAACGTTTATCAAGAATGGTTAAACATCAATGATAAAAACTTTGTAACCTTATTTGATTCAGATGATTATTCTAAAATTCAAAGTGAATTGAATTCTTATGGAATGAAAATCAAGAAACAAATTACTACTCAAATGGAGAAGTCAATGGCTCATTTGCCATTAATTAATCGCACCGAAATGGATGAATTGTATAAATCATTTTATGATTTGAGAAAGCAAATGACTGAAATGCAAAAAACTTTGAAGTCAATGGTAGCTAATCAAATTACTCCTGCAGCCAAATCAGAAGCTTCAGTGGCTACTGAATCTGCAGTTAATACTGAAAGTTCAGCTAAAGCAACTGCAAAAGCAACTAAAAAGGCTTAATACAATTACATATTTTGCCACGTATTTAATATCATATATTGATTTTAAATATGTGGCTTTTTTTTTATTAAACCTTTTCATCCAACACTCGCTTTTGAAAAGGTGATTCAAAACCAATCAATCTTAATTTTCAATTTAAATAGTTTGAAGGTATTAATTACTTTCGCCCAATAAAAAATCATATAAAACAATGAATGCAGCAGGAATAATGGAACAAATGACCAAAACCAGTGAAATGTTGGTTAAAGGTTATGAAATACTTCAAGGAATTGAAGAAGTTGAAATTGGTACGACACCAAAAGATTTAGTATGGCAAAACGACTTAGTTAAACTTTATCATTACAAACGCGAAACACCGGCAACATGCAAAATACCTGTATTGGTTTCTTTTGCTTTGATGAACCGTCATGATGTGCTTGATTTACAGCCTGACAGAAGTTTGATGAAAAAACTTCTTGAAGAAGGATTAGATATCTATATCATGGATTGGGGATATCCTCAAAAGCAACATCGTTATTTAACCATGGAAGATTATATTCTTGGTTTTATGAATGATGCTATTGATTATATTCGTGAAACAACCGGCAATGATAAAATTCACAAAATGGGTATTTGCCAAGGAGGTACCTTTAGTGCAATTTACGCTACTATTTTTCCTGAAAAGCTTCAATCATTAACTACTTATGTTGCTCCTTATGATTTTGCCGGAAATGAATGCATGCTTTATCGTTGGACAAAAGACATAGACGTTGATGCGATGGTAGATGCTTTGGGTATTATTCCTGCAAGCACAATCAATTCAGGATTTAGTATGCTAAAACCTAGCATGGAAATTTCTAAATACCTAGGCGTAATGAACATGTTAGAAGATGAAGCAAAATTGTTAAATTTTCTTCGCATGGAAAAGTGGAAAGCAGATTGTCCTGATTTAGCTGGTGAAATGTATCGGAAATATATCAAAGACTTATTCCGTGATAACAAGTTTATTAAAGGTACAATGGAATTAGGTGGTCATAAAATTGATCCAAAAAATATTAGTATGCCTTTTTTAAATATCTATGCAACCGAAGATAATATTATACCAAATTCTTCAACCCTTCCATTAAATGATAAAATTGGTTCTCAAGATAAAGAACTATATGCATTCCCTGGTGGTCATATTGGCGTATTTGTTGGTGCACGTTCTCAAAAGGAATTAGCCCCAAAAGTAGCTGAGTGGGTCATGAAAAGATCATAAATAATTGTTTTTCCTTTTAAAAAATAAGCCTTCTATTTCGGAGGCTTTTTTTTTGGAAATAGTTTTTTTTCTATTTAGAACTTGCTGAAATAATTGCAATTTTTTTATAGTGTTCTGTCGGTCTCAACTCAAATGATGAGCAATTAAATCATGATAACGCCTTATAGTATTGCATGCAGAATTTTTTTTTAAACATGCCCTAATTATTTGATGACTTTGTTTCAAGACCCGCTTCCCTTAACTTTAAATGAATTAATATTGTTTATCTTAAAATGCTTGTAAAATATCCCTATTCAGTTAAGTTTTCAGAAATTCATCCAAATATAAAAGTTGCTTGGTGTGATGAAGGCAATGGCCCTAAAACATTACTTTTTATTCACGGACTCGCGGGTTATCTGCCCCTTTGGAAAAGTCAAATTGGTCATTTAAAAGAAACACATCGTTGTATAGGGTTAGACCTCCCTGGAAACGGATTATCGCCTTCTGGTGATTTCCCATACTCCATGTTTTTTTATGCCGAGGTTATAGCCAGATTTATTGAAAAGGAAAATCTCGAAAATGTTACAATTTGCGGGCACTCTATGGGTGGTCATATTTCGATAATATTATCCTTGCGCTATCCTCAGTTCATCGATAAATTGATTTTGATTGCACCATCAGGTTTAGAAGTGTTTTCTTCTCATGAAGTAATGGGCATGCAACATTTCATTGATATAGGTCAGTATTTTTACAGCAATAGTTCGCAAGTTGATACAACCATTAAGCAATCGTTTTATCGTGAAAATGCCGAAGCCGCTTCCATCATTTCTGATTTAAAAAAATTAATGAAATCCCATTCATTGCAGAAGTGGAATTCAATGATTTCAGTTTTAATTAAGGCCATGCTAAATGAACCGGTTCATTCGTTTCTTAATACCTTAAATATACCAGTGCTCATTATATTTGGAGAGAAAGACGAGTTTATTCCCAATAAACTCATTCATCCTTTAGAAACGGTTAAAAGTATAGCCGAAAATGGTTCGAGAAATATTAAAGATTCACAGGTTCATTTAATACGAAACGCCGGACATTTTGTGCATATAGAAAAGTCTGAGGAAGTTAATTTGTTAATTAACCAATTCGTTTAGTTCAAATTTTTAAATGCCTATTCTAAGATTATTTAAAACCGGCATCTACCGATAAAATTTTCTAGAAATTTCCTGATTCTGTTTGATATTTGTCGGGTATTGCAAATAGTGGTCGATTAGTTAAAAAGCTCATTTTACGCGTCATACTTATATTGGGAATAAATATTTTCTCGAGCAAACTTGGCACCTCCGGTGACATTGCAAGCCAATCAACCGAAGTTTCGTTACAAAATTTTTCGATGCCTTCAATAACATCATCTTCATTCATTCTAATGAATTCAATATTTTCAGTCTTTAAAATAGATTGAAGCGTACCATAAAAATCAACAAACATTTGATCATTATCCTTTGCTTTAATAAAAGGGTTGTTTATATGCACTATTTTAAAATTTGCCTTCAACAAATTAGCAATATTGTAGGCAAAATGGATGGCTGGTATTTCACCTTCGCGGTATTCAGAGGCAAAGCCAATAGTACTTATACGCTTATAAACTGTTTTTGTTGGAATGGCTAAGGCCGGGATTTTAGAATTTTTAATAACATCCCAAGCATGAGTTCCAACAAAAAAATCACGGAAGCCACTTACACCATGTGTACCAACAATTATTATATCAATTTCGGATTCTTGGGCTTCTTCCAAAATTTGTTCTCCTGCTTGTCCTTCTCTAACTAAATAAGTAAAATCCGAATCACTTAAAGGATTGTTTAAGCTATTTAATAGATTGGCAACATGATTCTTTAGTTTCTTGCTTTCAAAAAGTAAGGGGTTGTATTCGATTTTTTCAGCATCAAAAGCAGCTAATGGAGCAGCCAAAGGAGGGTCGAACACATGCACAAATTGCAAATAGGAGTCGATGTCTTTTGCAAGGTTAACGGCATAAATCTCAGCAGGTAAAGATTGTTCAGAGTAATCGGTAGCGATGAGTATTTTGAGTCTCTTTTTCATAGATTTAAAACGAAAGTACTATGCATGTATAAAAAGGTTAGATATGGGTATGATTGTACAAAGCTATGAAATTATAAAACAACTATACTATGATTCAAATCAAATGACTTCATGATTCGAATCAGTTAAAACTGAAAATTCTGAATTACAGGGCGTAAACTGTAAAGTCTTGTCTAAATAATTTAGTTATCGATGTATTGGGGAATTAATAAAAACTTTTATTGACCTGAATTAGCTAGGAGGCTTGCAAATTTTAACCAACCATTTTTATCTAAAGCTATAAATTGCCTTAAAGTGTTCAAAATGATCTAAAAGAGAATAGTAAACGTGTTTATTTGCGCATCGGCTTCATTTTGTTCATGCTTTTAATCATTTTGCGCATGTCTTCAAATTGTTTTATGAGCTTGTTCACCTCAAGGATTGAATTACCGCTGCCATCTGCAATACGTTTTCGTCTACTGCCGTCAATTAAATCAGGATTTTGACGTTCTTTGGGTGTCATAGACTGAATGATTGCTTCGATATTTTTAAAGGAATCATCCGAAATATCGATGTCTTTCATCGCTTTACCAACACCGGGAATCATGCTCATCAAATCTTTCAAATTACCCATTTTCTTAATTTGATTGATTTGTTTAAGAAAGTCTTCAAAATTGAACTCATTCTTTCTGAGTTTTTTCTCAAGTTTTTCGGCTTCAGCGGCATCGTAGTTAATTTGAGCCTTTTCAACTAACGACACAATATCGCCCATTCCCAAAATACGGCTAGCCATACGTTCAGGATAAAATATATCGAGTGCCTCTGGCTTTTCGCCGGTGCTTACAAATTTAATAGGCTTGTTAACAACAGACTTTATAGATAAAGCAGCTCCACCACGGGTATCACCGTCGAGTTTTGTTAGCACTACACCATCAAAATCTAAGCGGTCGTTAAATGCTTTTGCTGTATTAACGGCATCTTGACCTGTCATAGAATCTACTACAAATAAAGTTTCAGATGGATTTACCAGTTTTTTTATGTCTGCAATTTCCGTCATCATCTGTTCGTCGATGCTTAAACGCCCAGCCGTATCTATAATTACAATGTCATGCGAAAGTATTTTGGCTTGTTTGATACCATTAATAGCAATTTGTCGCGGATCTTTATTGTCGTCTTCGAAGTAAACCGGAACGCCAACCAATTGACCAAGAACCTTGATTTGTTCGATAGCCGCTGGTCTGTAAACATCACAGGCAATTATATATGGGCTTTTCCCTCTCGATTTTAAGTGATTGGCGAGTTTTCCTGTAAAAGTTGTTTTACCTGACCCCTGCAAACCTGCAATTAATATTACGGCCGGATTTCCTTTTAAATTGATATCTGTTTTAGATCCACCAAGTAATTCAACCATCTCGTCGTAAACGATTTTGGTCATTAATTGACCCGGAGAAATACTAGTTAGTACATTTTGTCCAAGTGCTTTATCTTTAATTTCATTGGTGAAATCTTTAGCAATTTTAAAGCTAACATCAGCATCCAGCAAGGCACGGCGTATTTCCTTAACCGTTTCAGCCACGTTTATTTCCGAAATTTTACCCTGACCTTTCAGAGTTTTAATGGCTTTTTCTAATTTTAAACTGAGATTTTCGAACATTACCGCAAATATACGATTGGCCTCGGTTTAAGTCAAGACAATGAGCTGCAACCTATATAAGAATACAATATATTTTCTTTTCAGCAGGTATTTTTAACTGTAAATCTTTTGAGTTAAATTATCCGGTAAAACTTTAATAATTTCGCAGACTTAAAATAAAGGCATAATCCATGACAAAATTTCTTCAACCAAAAGGTTTACTACAAATTCTATCCTTAATCATCGTACTATTTTTTGTTCAGTGCTCCAAACCAACTAATAACTCTAAAAAATTATTAGAACAGGCTTTAAAAAATAAGGATTACGCAACGGCTGCCTTCGCTTATAACAACTTGTTGCTTGAAGATTCATCTAATATGGAGTACAAGGATTCTTTAGCAAGAATTTATATTCGTTCGGGTAATTTTGAAGGTGGGCTTCGTTTGGGAGAACAAGTACTTGCAAAAAATCCTAACAACAATAAACTTCTCGAACTTATTAGTTTGGCAAATGGTCAAATGAAAAAAACCGATAAATCAATTGCTAATTTAAATGCACTTTACAAATCATCAAAAGATGATGTTTACTTATATAAAATATCGGGCGTGTATTTTGATAATGGCGTTTATGAAAAGGCAGATAGCATTTCCGACAAGTTAATTGCCACAGCCGACACTTCTAAAAAGGTCGAAATTATTATGTCAGATGGCACAAGTCAGTCTGTTTCTATTATTGCTGCCTCTTATAATATGAAAGGAGCTATTCTTATAAAATTAGCAGAACAACAACAAAATGGTGAATATGTAAAAAAATCTATTCCATTGTTTCAGAAGGCCTTGCAAATATCACCGGATTTTGTTTACCCTAGACTTTACCTTGAAAACATTTCACAATTAATGCAAGGTGGAGGTCGATAAAATTGAGTCTGGTAACCCCCTAAGCTACCAAACAATTCTTTAGCTTAACGATGCAACCACGGAATATCTGTGCCGTTTTGATTTAAGGTGATATAGCGCGATAGAACAAAAAGAAAGTCGGAAAGTCTGTTGAGGTATCGAATTATAATCGGTTCAACAAATTCAATTTGAGCAAGTTCCACGGTGCAACGTTCTGCCCTGCGACAAACAGTTCTGGCAACATGACAAAAGCCATTTTCACTAGAACTTCCCGGTAAAACAAAGTTAGAAAGAGGGGTTAATTCTGCTTCCATTTTATCAATTTCAATTTCCAGTAAGGAGATATCATTTTCCAGAATTTCAGGCAATTTCATACGTCCTTTCTTAGGATCGGATGCTAAATGCGAACCAACTGTAAAAAGTAAATCTTGGATCTTTTGAAAAAGAGGAAGGTTATTAATAACCGGAATATTTCGAATAACCCCAATCCATGAATTTAATTCATCCACAGTACCATAGGCATCTATTCGCAAATTTGATTTTTTAACCCTTACACCTCCAATAAGTGAGGTTTCTCCGTAATCGCCTGTTTTGGTATAAATTTTCATCGCGTGCATTTGAAGATTAAAACCAGCATACCAACTAAGAACATTAAAATGGAAATTTTATTAATGCCATGCATGACTTTTAGATTTAAATTTTTGTCGGTTCCACTATTTCTTTTGAAAGTAACGTAACCCCATATTTTTTTGAATATTTCCATTAATAATATAACCTATGAAATTTAAAATTGTTTAATTTGTTTACTAAGAAAGATCCTTTCCAATGTCCTTTCTGTAATTCATGCCTTCAAAATAAATTTTGTTTATGGAATTATAACTTTTATCTAGGGCTTCAATCATGGTTTTACCAAAAGATGTAATTGCCATAACGCGGCCTCCTGAAGTTTGAATTGTATCTTCTTTCAATTGTGTACCTGCATGGAAAACAATACTATCCGATATGGGTCCAAGTTGAACTGTTTTTCCTTTAGTATAATTATCTGGATAACCTTCCGAAACAAGCATCACCGTTGTGCAAAAATTATTAGCAAACTCAGAAACTAAGGTTGAGAAGGAATTGTTTCTTGCTGCCCCTATAACATCACTCAAACTATTATTAAATCGAGGTAAAACAACTTCTGTTTCTGGATCACCCATGCGACAATTGTATTCAATAACCACAGGATTTCCTTCAACATTTATCAAGCCAAAAAATACAAAACCGCGGTAATTAATGTTTTCCGATTTCAGGCCACGAATAGTTGGCTCTACAACATTATTAATAACTTTACTTTTAAATTTTTCATCAACAAAAGATACTGGTGAAACAGCACCCATGCCTCCGGTATTGGGTCCGGTATCGCCTTCGCCAATTCGCTTATAGTCTTTTGCTTCAGGCATTAAAATATAGGTAGAACCATCTGTGATTGCAAAAAACGAAACTTCAATTCCACTTAAAAATTCTTCAATCACAATGGTATTGCCCGCCGAACCAAATTGATCATTCACCAACATTTTATCAATCCAATGTTCGGCTTCTAACAAGGTTTCAGGTATTACAACCCCTTTTCCGGCTGCCAATCCGTCAGCCTTTATAACATAAGGTGGTTTCATGGTTTTCAAGTAATCTTTAGCTTGCGCTTGTTGCCCTTTTTCAAATGACATAAATTTAGCAGTTGGAATCTGATGTCGGAACATGAATTTTTTGGCAAACTCTTTACTGCCTTCTAATTGAGCTCCTTCCTTATCAGGACCAAAAACAAAAATATGCTTAAGACTTTCTGTATCTTCAAAATAATTTCGAATTCCGGCTACTAAAGTATCCTCACCACCTGGCAAAAGAGTATCAATCTCATTTTCAATACAAAAATCGCCAATACTATGAAAGTTAGTTAGGGATAAGGAAACATTTATTCCATAATTTCCTGTTCCTGCATTGCCTGGAGCTATAAAAATATTTTCTTTTGGTAATTCTTTGGCTAATTTCCAGGCAAAAGCGCATTCGCGGCCACCTGAACCTAAAATCAAAATTCGCATCATCGTATGCAAAATTATTTTTTCTGATAGAAAGATTACAAAATTTTAATAATTACTTATCCAGATATATATTTAGGTCCTAAAAGTATACCTGCATAAACGATATTTGCCAAATAATTTTTTGGAACACCTTTTGAATTAATAAACCACCATGATTGGATCAATAGTAAAAAGCATATCAAACCTCTTCGGCAACAAATCACAACGCGACGTTAAAGATCTTTGGCCAATAGCAGCTGAAATTAATACACATTTTGAAAGTTATGCCGTCTTAAGTAATGACGAATTAAGAGCTAAAACAACTGAATTTAAGCAACGAATTGCCGACTATCTGTCAGATATTGATGAACAAATTATTGCCCTAAAACACGAATCCGAGAACTTACTGTCAGAAGAAATTTCTAGAAAGCAAGATGTTTACGACCGAATCGATAAGCTAGAGAAGGAAAAGGATCAGGTTCTGGAAGAAATTTTAAAAGAGATTTTACCTGAAGCATTTGCCGTAATAAAAGAAACAAGCAGGCGCTTATCAGTTGGCCCTGAATTGGAGGTTACTGCTTCTGCTTTTGATCTTGAGTTGGCGGTTAAGGAAGATTTCGTTGAGATACGTGGAGTCAAGGCTTTTTATAAAAACACCTGGAATGCTGCCGGTTTAAAAGTTGTATGGAATATGATTCACTATGATGTACAATTAATTGGTGGTATGGTGCTTCATTCTGGCAAAATTGCGGAAATGGCTACAGGTGAAGGCAAAACTTTAGTTTCAACTTTGCCTGCATATTTAAATGCCCTTGGTGGCAGAGGGGTACATATTGTTACGGTCAATGATTATTTAGCACGTCGAGATTGTGAATGGAATGGCCCCTTGTTTAAATTTCACGGTTTAAGTGTTGATTGTATAGATTATCACCAACCTAATAGCCCCGAGCGTCGCAAAGCTTATATGGCAGATATTACTTATGGAACCAATAATGAATTTGGTTTTGATTATCTCCGTGATAATATGTGTCATGATCCCGAAGAATTAGTTCAACGCAAGCATCATTTTGCTATGGTGGATGAAGTGGATTCGGTTTTAATTGACGATGCCAGAACACCATTAATTATTTCAGGACCAGTTCCAAAAGGTGATCAACACGAATTTGCCAATCTAAAACCGCGAATTGAAAAAATTGTTGAAGCACAAAAGCGTTATGTAAATGGCGCATTATTAGAAGCAAAACGATTAAAGGAAGCAGGTGATGAAAAGGGTGCAGGTTTAGCCTTGTTGCGTTGTCATAGAGGATTACCAAAAAACAAAGCACTTATAAAATATTTAGGAGAAACTGGTATTAAGAGTCTGCTAACAAAATCAGAAAGCCACCACTTGGCAGACCAACAAAAGGAAATGCCCAAAGCGGATGCTGAGTTATTTTTTACTATTGACGAAAAAAATAATAGTATCGAACTTACAGATAAAGGTATTGATATGATTGCGGCAGCAGGAGAAGATAAAAGCTTTTTTATTCTTCCTGATGTAGGATCTGAAATTGCAGAAATTGAAAAAGAAGTGCTCGAAGAAAAAGACAAAACAATTCGAAAAGAGGAGTTGATGCGTGAATTTTCAATTAAATCTGAACGAATTCACTCTATAAATCAGTTGTTAAAAGCATACACGCTTTTTGATCGTGATACAGAATATATTATTCAGGATGGAAAAATAAAAATTGTTGATGAACAAACTGGTCGTGTTTTGGATGGACGACGCTATTCGGATGGTTTGCACCAAGCAATTGAAGCTAAAGAAAATGTTAAGGTTGAAAATGCGACACAAACTTTTGCTACCATTACCTTACAGAACTTTTTCAGAATGTACCATAAGCTGGCAGGTATGACTGGTACAGCCGAAACAGAAGCCGGTGAACTCTGGGAAATTTATAAATTAGATGTAATTGTTATTCCTTCTAATAAAAAAATAACACGCGATGATCGTGAAGACTTAGTTTACAAAACTAAGCGAGAAAAATACAATGCTGTAATTGATGAAATTGTAGAACTAACGGCTAAAGGACGTCCAGTTTTGGTTGGTACTACTTCTGTTGAAATATCAGAGTTACTAAGCAAAATGCTTTCTATGCGAAAGCTAAAACACAATGTACTCAACGCCAAACAGAATCAACGTGAAGCCGACATTGTTGCAGAAGCAGGTCAGTCTTCGGCAGTTACTATTGCCACGAATATGGCCGGTAGGGGAACGGATATAAAGCTTGGTGAAGGAGTAAAAGAAGCCGGTGGACTAGCAATAATTGGTACTGAACGCCACGAAAGCCGACGCGTTGATAGGCAGTTAAGAGGTAGAGCAGGTCGTCAGGGAGATCCTGGAAGTACTCAGTTTTTTGTAAGTTTAGAAGATGATTTGATGCGTTTATTCGGAAGTGATAGGGTTTCCAAAATTATGGATCGTTTTGGATATAAGGAAGGTGAAGTTATTCAACACTCCATGATTTCTAAAACTATTGAACGTTCGCAAAAGAAAGTAGAACAAAATAACTTTGGAACGCGTAAACGATTACTCGAATATGATGACGTAATGAACAAGCAAAGAACTGTGATTTATTCACTGCGTAAAAATGCATTGTTTGGTGATCGATTATCTGTCGATTTAAATAATATGCTTTATCAATGGAGTGATGAGAAAATATTACAAAGTAAGAATGAAGGTGATTTTTATGAATTTAAGATGGATGTTTTGCGCAACATGGCTTATGATCCTCAAATAACAGAAGAGGATTTTAATAAACTGAAGGATGAAGAATTGTCGGAACAATTGTTCGACACGTTGAATCAACATTATAATAATAAATCCATGCATATTCGTCAGTCTGCTATTCCTGTATTTAAAAGAATGCAGATGGAAAAGAATGGCCAAATTGAAAATATAATAGTTCCATTTACAGACGGTTCTAAGACTTTAAATGTGATTGCAAATGTTAACAGAACCATAGATTCGGATGGACGTGAACTAATAGGTAATTTTGAAAAATTCGTTACATTGGCTAGTATCGACGACCATTGGAAAGAACATTTGCGTGAATTAGATGACTTAAAACAAGCCGTTGCAACAGCTTATCTTGAACAAAAAGACCCATTGCTTATTTATAAAAAGGAATCTTTTAATCTTTTTGGAGAAATGATTTCAACGCTAAATACTGAAATTTTATCCATGATATTCAAAGGGTTTATTGAAAATGGGGATGAGGATGATTTAAAAGAAGCTCGTCAAAGGCAAAAAACGGATATGAGTCGATTAAAAACCGGAAGAGATGATGTTGGTGTTCCAACTCATGAACGTCAAGCAATTTCGTCAGGATCCTCCGAAGAAAAAGTTCAACAGAATCCATTTATCGCTGGTCCAAAAGTTGGCCGTAATGATCCTTGCCCTTGCGGAAGCGGTTTAAAATTTAAAAAATGTCATGGAAAAGATGAAGCATAAAAAAGTACAAATAAAAAGCCTTGTCGTTATTTTGTTGTTTGCTCTTACATCATTTAAAACTTTCTCTCAGGGAAAGGTAGAGGTAATTGCAGATAGCCAATTAAGTGAAATTGCAAAAGTTCGTTTTGAGCGGAAAAGAACTGCAGAATCTCGTCCTGATACCCTTACCGTTCAAGGCTACAGAGTACAAGTTTTTTTTAGTAATGATCGCAAAAAAGCCTATGCTATTAAAGATAAGGTTAAACGAATGTATCCTGAATGGACTGATCAAGTTTATGTAGTTTACCAATCACCTAATTACAAGGTAAGAGTCGGCAATTTTATCAAGGAATCTGAAGGTAAACCTTTGGAAAAATTACTTGCGAAAAACTTCGAAAGTGTATTTTTAGTTAGAGATAACAATGTTCGTTACATTAAAAATAAGCCCAAAGAGAACGAAGATTAAAGATTTAATGCATAAAATAATATGCCTAATTTAAAACTGATTATTTTAATCTCCTTTTTCCTTTTTGTTTCTTTGCATAGTGAAGCACAAAGAAAAAACATCAAGAAACCAAAAAATATAATTTTTTTAGTTGGAGATGGAATTGGGTTATCCCAAATAAGTGCAGAATTGGTATATCGCGGAGGAGATTTAAATCGGGCTCGATTTAAACGAATAGGTTTTATAAGAACCCAAATTTCAGATAACTTTATAATGGATAGTGCCGCCGGTTCCACTGCCTTTTCTATCGGTAAAAAAACTTATAATGGGAGCATTGGTTTGGATAGTTTAAAAAAGGCAAGGCCAACAATTGTTGAAATTGCTGAAAAGCATGGACTTACAACCAGTTTAGTTGTTACTTGTCATGCAACACATTCAAATTCTGCTTCATTTATTGAGCATCAGCCAAGTCGCAAAATGAATCGTAAAATTGCTTATGACTTTACCCAAACAGATATAAATGCTGTTACAGGTGGTGGAGGCTATCATTTTGGAAAATTATCTGATGGAATGAATTTAAAAGATACTTTATTTTCAAATAGATATTATGTTTCCGACAACACTGTCGATTTTTTAGGAATAACGGCTTCTGAATTTTACGAATTAACCAATAATTTTGATGTATCAAGCATGAAAAATGGGAGAGGAACCTATTCAGAAAAGGCTTCGATAAAGGCAATTGACTTGCTAAGCAAGAATAAAAAAGGCTTCTTTTTGATGGTAGAAGGGTCACCGATTGATTTGGGGGAGGACATGATAATGAAACGGATTATATAGCTCAAGAGATGGTGGATTTTGACCTAACAATTGGCAAAATTCTGGATTGGTCCAAACGAGATGAGAAAACCTTAGGAGTTGTAACTGCAAATCATGAAACTGTTGGCTTTGCTCTTAATGGAAGTTCTATAAGCTCTAAAAAGGTTGATGGAAAGTTTACAACGAAAAATCATACGGGAGTAATGGTACCGGTTTTTGCATACGGATTAGGAGCTGATGAGTTAACTGGTATAAATGAAAACTAAATGATTTTCCATAAATTCTATAAATTATTCCGTTTCAAAAAACAGAGAGGCATTTTTTTAATGTATCTTAACTAACTAAATGGCAATCAAAATTCAGTATTGTTCAGATCTTCATCTCGAGTTCAAAAAAAACAAAGAGTATCTTGATCTTAATCCATTGCCGGTGGTTGGCGATATCCTTATTTTAGCCGGTGACATCGTTCCTTTTGCGGTAATGCACGAGCATAATTCATTCTTTGATTACTTGTCTAAAAATTTTAGAACAACCTATTGGATAGCGGGTAACCATGAATATTATCGCTACGATATAGCCAACAAAAAAGGTTCCTTTCTTGAAAAAATTCGAAACAATGTATTTCTGTTGAATAACTATGAAATTAAACTTGAAGAGGTTAATCTCGTTTTTTCGACACTTTGGTCACATATCACACCTCCCAATGAACTAGAAATTCAATATAGTGTTACCGATTTCTATTCAATTAAGTATTATGGAGGTCGCTTTACCCCGCGTCATTTCAATACCTTCCATCAAGAAAGTTTAGATTTCTTAAAACCAATTCTATTTCGCAAGTCTGATAAAAAAACAGTCATTGTAACGCATCATGTTCCTACCTTTTTAAAGTACCCAAAAAAGTTCGAAAATGATATAATCAATGAAGCCTTTGTTGTTGAATTGCACGATTTAATTATTGATTCGTGCGCCGATTATTGGATCTATGGTCATATTCATGAAAATACACCTGAATTTAAAGTAGGAAAAACACACATGCTTACAAGTCAATTGGGATATGTGTCACATGACCAACATCATAAATTTAATGCTTCCACTTACATTGAAATAGAATAATGTCCGGTTTATTCTAATAAAGTAACAGAATCAATATGAGATTTGGTTGGATCAGGACGATTACTTCTGTATAAAGAAATTTCATCTAAATCAATGTCAATAATTGTCGTATCCTTTGTGCCGGGTTTTACCAGCCAAATAAATTTTTCATCATTGGATGTTTGAATCAATTTCGTGATACCATCCGAGTTATATTCTTCCCAAGCCCCATCACCTAAAAATGTGAAAGTATATTGCCAATTGTTTGCAGAGGCGTAAATAATGCCTAGTTGGTTTGACTTATAGGGTTTAGCCGGAGGTTCTTCACTTGTCGCATTTGTATCTGATTGATTGTCAGTAGATGCATTTGAAGTGTTAGGGTCAGAATTTAAACTTAGTCCAATAAAAATTACTGCAAGTAGTAAAATTGCTCCTTGGATAATTGCCTTCTTGTATTTAGAAAGTACAGATTGACTCAATACAGGCTTTTCTTGCAAGTTCGTTCCATGACTGTAATTGACCTCAGCCGGAATTCCTTTTAAAACGTTTAAAAGGTTTTTAAGACTTGTATTGTAATTAGTTGTGAAATCTATGTATTGAAAACGTTTTAGACGAAGCGGAATATGACAGTTTTCCAGAACAATTGGAATAACTCTTTTTCCGGCATCTATTGCAAATGAAACTTCATCTAAAGCATTTTGAGAGTCAACAGAAGTTGGTGAAAGTAAGACCAACTGAGTGCCGCAAATTTCTAGGGAATGTTCAATTTCGGCGTCCCAACGAGCACCAAGGTAATATTTAATTGATCAATCCAGACATTTAAACCGTTCTTTGTCAAATCGGAAGCCAACTTAAGTGCAAATTCAGAATCTTTTCTGTTGTAACTAAAAAATATTTTTCCGTTTTTTCCATAGGTGTCGTTTACTTATGCAATTAAAAGACTTCAAATAAACGGAATTTTACCAATTTCTCATGAAAAACTAAACTCAATTTATTTGGTTTTTAACCTCCAAAATGTCCATTACTCCATTTTTTACATAAAAAAAAAGGCATCTCGTTCGAAATGCCTTTTTTTTTAATAAATTTTAATTATGCTTTTGCTATTGAAACAAAAGAACGGTTTTCTTTTCCTTTTTTGAAAACAACTTTGCCATCAACAAGTGCAAATAATGTATGGTCTTTTCCAATTCCAACATTATCACCAGGGTGATGTTTAGTTCCACGCTGTCTTACAATGATATTTCCTGCAATGGCAGCCTGACCGCCAAATAATTTTACACCTAATCGTTTACTGTGTGATTCGCGACCGTTTTTTACGGAACCCGCGCCTTTTTTATGTGCCATGGTTTATGCTTTTATGGATTCAATTTGAATTCTAGTTAAATACTGTCTGTGCCCACGCTTCAATCTGTAACCTTTTCTGCGTTTCTTTTTAAACACGATTACTTTATCACCTTTGAGGTGGGTTAAAACTTTTGCTTTTACTGTGGCACCTTTAATAGAAGGGGTTCCAAGTGTGATATTGCCATCTTTGTCAACTAACAAAACATTGTCAAATTCTACTGAACTTCCTTCTTCACTTTTCAGGCGGTGAACATAAAGATTCTGATTTTCAGAAACCTTGAATTGTTGGCCTGCTATATTTACGATTGCGTACATGTCTTTTTAAGGGCTGCAAAACTAATTATTTAATTTTAAAATTCAAATGGTTTTTTTAAAAGTTGCAAGGGAAACATCTTCCAGTAAATAAATTGAAGCGTATCCTTTTCAAAATAAATTGAAAGATTTGAATTTTCTACTCTAAAAATTAACAATGGAAGTTAAAACGCAATGTACTTTTAAAAACGTTTCCCCACTTTACAAAATTTAAAATCCGTTTTTAACTTTTTAAAAGTGCCCGGTAGCAGATTCGAACTGCCATAGCCTAAGCCACCACCCCCTCAAGATGGCATGTCTACCAATTTCATCAACCGGGCATCTGAATAAAGCGCAAAGATAATTGGGATTGGGATAAGACGCTTTGTTTTTTTTAAAATCTATAAATTTCTTGTTATGCTGAGGCACTTTTGCCGTAGGCTAACAAGAAAGCTCGTAAAAAAGGACCAATATTACCGTCGAGAACTCCATTTGCATCACTAGATTCGAATCCGGTTCTAACATCTTTCACTAATTTATAAGGGTGTAAAACATAATTCCGAATTTGTGAGCCCCATTCTATTTTCATCTTTCCGGCTTCAACCTTATCGCGTTCCTCATTTCGCTTTCTGATTTCAAGTTCATAAAGCTGAGATTTAAGCATCTTCATCGCTTTTTCTTTATTACCTAACTGGCTTCTGTCTTGCTGACATTCGATGATAATACCACTTGGTAAATGCCGAAGTCTAACTGCTGTTTCAACCTTGTTAACATTTTGACCACCAGCGCCACTGCTTCTATAGGTTTGCCATTCAATTTCTGCAGGTTTTACATCAATTTCAATAGTGTCATCTACAATCGGATAACAATAAATGGAAGCAAATGAAGTATGTCTTTTGGCGTTGCTGTCGAATGGCGAAATGCGAACCAAACGATGAACTCCATTTTCACCTTTGAGATAACCATAAGCAAATTGGCCTTTAATTTCGATTGAACAACTTTTTATTCCAGCCACATCGCCCTGCTGTTCATCAACGATTGAAGTTGTAAAACCATTTTTTTCGGCCCACATAATATACATACGAACCAGCATACTTGCCCAGTCACAACTTTCTGTTCCTCCTGCACCTGCATTTACCTGAATAATTGCATCAAGTTGATCCTCTTCACCACTCATCATGTTTTTGAATTCAAGATCATCAATTAGTCCAAGTACTAAAGAATACTGTTTGTCTAGTTCTTCTTCCGAAACTTCGCCTAAATCTTTAAACTCATTTAAAACCCCTAAGTCTGCAAGACCTTTTTCAATATCTTGAAACGCATCAACCCAAATTTTCTTGGATCTAATGCCTTTTAAGAAAATTTCAGCTTTTTTAGAATCATCCCAGAAATTGGGTGCTTGTGTTTGTTGTTCTTCGTCTTGAATGAGTATTACCTTCTGTTCAACGTCAAAGATACCTCCCCAAGGCTTTCGATCTGCCCTTTAATTCCAACAATTGTTCGTTAGTCATTTATTTTACTTTAAACTTAATAAAAGATTTTTCATCTCTTTAATTTCCTCTTTACTCTTTTCACGCTCCGAGCGCTGAATTAAAGTTAATAAATACTCTAAATCAGTAATAATTCCTTCTTCCTCTTCACCTTCTTCGTCTTCATCACTGGCAAAACCAATTTTGAAATCACCATTTTCATCAATGTGTTCGTAGGCCAAACGCAATATTTTGATAACGGCCGGATCTCCTTCTTCGAGAGCCATTTCACGAAGTTTTTTAAGATTTTCAGATACCCAACTGGCATCAAATTCTTTTACGGATTTAGCTAAAATAGTGTCAGCAAGTTCTATCGCTTTTGGATTATGCATTGTTGTAATTTTGTGCGGCAAAAGTAATTAAAATATATATATGTTTTAAAGGAACTTAGAAGCATATATGCTTTAATTCGCACCCTTTATTGCTGTTTTTAGTAAAACTTAATGCTTAATTTTATTGTTTTAATTCATTACACACCCTTCCTTTGAACCTTTCAAATATCATTTTTAGACATTTTAAAAAATACTCACTTAAAAATAATAAATAATTTAATGCTAGCAGAACTTATAACTATTGGTGACGAAATACTGATTGGACAAATTGTCAATACCAACGCCGTTTGGATGTCCAAAGAACTCAATAATATCGGTGTATCCATTAAACAAATTACTTCCGTGAGTGACGAGAAGTCTCATATTAAAAATGCACTGGATGAAGCTTTAAATCGAGTAGATATAATTTTGATTACTGGAGGCTTAGGGCCAACTAAAGACGATATTACAAAACACACTCTTGCTGAATATTTCAATGTTGGACTGCGAAAAGAAGCCTCAGTTATTGATTTTATAAAAGAAAATTTTGCTAAAAGAAACTTGGAGTTTTTACCTGTACATGAATCACAAGCACTTATTTTAGATAATAGTGAATTGCTTTTTAATTACAATGGCACAGCGCCTGGGATGTGGATTAAATATAAAGGTAAAGTAATTATTTCAATGCCAGGCGTTCCATTCGAAATGAAAGGTATTATGACCAATTTCGTGTTACCTAAACTGAAAAAGCAATTTGTATTACCAATTATTTTACATAAAACAATCGTAACAATTGGTTTGCCCGAATCAACTATTTCGTACTTACTTCATGATTTTGAATTGGCATTACCTTCTCATATCAAATTAGCCTATTTGCCTAACTTCGGAATGGTTAGGTTGCGATTATCAGGCATAGATTTTGATGAATTAAAACTTGTTAATGAAATCCAAGAAATGGAGTCAAAAATTTTGCAGATTATAGAACCTGTTTACATCGCCGCCACAGATGATTTAAAGCCTGAACAAATAATTGGTAACTTATTAAAAGCAAAAGGACAAACTGTTTCTATTGTTGAAAGTTGTACTGGAGGATATATTTCACATCAAATTACAACAATACCTGGTAGTTCAGCCTATTTTCAAGGAGGTATAATTGCATACGCTAATTCAGTAAAAATAAATCAATTAGGCGTTTCACCTGCTACTATTGAAAGCCATGGAGCCGTTAGTGAAGCCTGTTCAATCGAAATGGCCGAGGGTATAAAAGTACTTTTGAATTCAGATTTTTCGATAAGCACCACCGGAATTGCAGGACCGGATGGTGGCACTATCAACAAACCAGTTGGTTTAGTTTGGATTGCTGTTTCGGGACCCAATGGAACAAAAACTAGAAAATTGATGGCCAATGGCGAACGAATAAATATAATAGAGCGCACTGCATTAAATGCGCTAGATATGCTGCGAAGAGCAATCTTGGAGACATAATTTATTTTCTAGTAAAGTTTATATATTTCCATGATATGTTCCAAAATCTTATTAAAATCAATTTTCAAGTCGATAAGTTTACCTGTATTAATGTCGAAAACCCAACCATGCACCATTAATCCTCTTTCATTATAAGCTTCTTGAACGGCTGCGGTTTTTATTAAATTAATACTTTGTTCTTGAACATTGAGTTCCACCAATCGTTTATAACGTTCATTCTCTGATTCAATCGAATTTAATTCGGTCTGGTGTGTGCGATAAACATCGCGAATATTTCTTAACCAAGGATTAAGTAAACCCATATCAACTGGTTGCATGGCTGCTTTTACCCCTCCGCAGTTGTAATGTCCGCAAACAATTACATGTTTAACTTTTAAATGTCTAATAGAATAGTTAATAACAGACATTACATTCAAGTCAACATTATTGACAAGGTTAGCAATATTTCGATGAACAAAAACTTCTCCGGGTTGCAATCCCATTAAATCTTCGGCGGTTACTCTGCTATCTGAACATCCAATGTATAAAAACTCAGGATGCTGTCCTTCTGCTAAATTGGTAAAATAATTTTTGTCGAGGCTTAGCTTCTGCTCGATCCATTTTTCATTGTTTTTAAAAACATTTTGAATTGTTGTCATGGGTTATTGTTTGGAAAATTAAATTGTTAATTCAAATTCTAATTAGTTGATTGCTCTCTTAAAGTAAAATGTCATTCGTCGGTTCCATTTTTTCAGGCAAATTCGTTTCTCCCATCATTTCTAATACATCTATTTCTATGTTACGGCAAATAGTCGCGATTGGAATATCATTGATACCATTATCAAAGGGATTTTCACTAAATTCACCTATTTGTTCCATACTAAAAAATACCCAAGAAATTAGCACAGTAAATGGAATTGTAAGCCAAACACTTTGTTCTCCAAAACCTTCTAAATCGTCCATTGAAGATAGCAAACCGAATGGTAATAGGAAAATAAATAATACTACAAAAATTCTACTGAAGATACTGAACTGCCTGAAAAGTGGTGTGTTTTTAATTCGTTCGCAACTTCCTTGTAAATTATAAAGTTCATTAAAAAGTTTTAGGATATCAGAATGTTCAAAATCATCAATTACTTTTTGTTTTTTTAGTTTGCCTAAATCCATGTATTGCTGTTGAAGTGCATTGTTTGCAATATTCTTTCGGTGTTTTACCATTTCATAAATATCCATTCGGTCTATTTTTTGATAAAGTTTTATCAATGCTTGGTCGTATTCCAGTAATTCTTCGGCCTCCAAAACCCTACTTTGATGAATATCCTCACGACTTGTTGCCCAAGGAATTGTTTTGCGAAGTTGCAGTCTTAGTATATTTATGTAAACTAAATGGCGCAATAAGAAGTTTTTTCTGATTTCCTGATCCGGAATTACACTTCGAATAGTTGCTGTTAGAATTCTACTGGTATTTGTAATACCTCCCCATAGTTTTCTTGCTTCCCACAAACGCTCATAAGCCTGATTATTCTTAAAACCGACATAAAATGCTACCGCAGTTCCAATGGTACCTATCGGTAAAAAAGGCACTGCCAGAAATTTCCAATTCAAAAAAGAGTATAAAGCCGTAACAAATGTACTCGCAATGGTAGTGCGTATTATGTTTTTTTTGGCAAAAGGCCATAATACATTCAATTTAAATTCTTTTCCTACATACATATTTTATTGCTATTTAATGAGTTTATCTGAATTGTAATAAAAACTTAAAGCTCCTGAAGGACAATTTTTAATTCGCTGGATTATTTCAGAATTTTCAGCCCCTTCTGCGTTAATCCATGGTTTCTTAAATGGATTAAATACAGATATTAATCCGTTTTCGCCTTTCCAACATTTGGTTGAATGTGCACAAATGTGCGGGTTCCACGCAATTGTAATCTCTTGATTGCTATATTCTCTTTCGTTTTGACTCATATTATTTTAGTTATTCATATAGAAAACCCATTTTACCGTTCTGGTAATCACGCATTGCCTCAAGAATTTCAGTTTGAGAATTCATAACAAACGGACCATGAGTAACCAAAGGTTCATCAATTGGTTCGCCAGCCATCAAAAGTATTTTGACGCTCGACAGACATTCTAAGTGTATATTGCCTGTCGAATTCTCAAAAATAATCAAATCTTTTTGTTCTGCAATTTCAACTTCGTTAATTCTAACTTTACCTTCTAAAACATAAAGAACAACATTCTGTTTCTCTTCAAACTCTAGATGTGAGGAGCTTTCAGAAATCATTCGCAACATTGCAGTAAAAACATCAATCTTAGCAGCCCCTTTTTTGCCATCATAATTTCCAGAAATCAATCTAAATTCAACTCGGTACTTTTCTATTAATGCAATCTCATTTTTTTTATTGCTTGATAGGATGGAGGCGACATTTTCAAGGATTTAGGCATATTGATCCAAAGTTGAATACCTTGAATTTGCCCTCCTTGTTCAATAAATTTCTTGTCAGCTTTTTCACTGTGAATAATTCCCCTAGCGGCATGAATCCATTGTACTTCGTTCTTCTGTATCGTTTTGTTATTACCCAAGGAGTCATTGTGTTCTATTGAACCTTCAAATAAAAAGGTTACAGGGCAAAAACCACGATGAGGATGAGGCGAAACTTGAAACGGAATTTCACCCGGTGCACTGAAGTAATCAAAATGATGTAATAAAATAAAGGGACTTATTTGTTCAATGCCAATATTTGGAATGGCTTGATGGATTATAATTTTATCCATCAACACTTGCGATGCCCTTTTAATGGTTTTTACGTTTCTAAATTCTGACATACAATCTCGATAAACAGCTTTTAAAAGTTTTACAAATATATCAATGCTGGTTTTAAAGCTCTGATATCGGTGAGTAAATTTTTCCTTTCCAATAAATTGGTTTTGAAGGTTCTAAAGAATTGTAAAATAAAAAATTAAACTCTGCCTTCAAAATACCTTGTGAATAAAAGCCTGAATCAATGACAATTTGACCAGAGGTGCATTTAAAAATTTTAGTTCCTGTACTTTGTGACATGCTGTTTAACAAAACGATAGGTCGGCAAAAGTCTCCATATATAGCAAGTCGTAAACTACAATGTGTAGAAATTGAATTTGAAGAAGCACAATTAATAAATCCGGCTTCGTTTTTGAAACAATTCATATAATTGGAGCCGAAATATTCATAACACCAAGCGTCTGATTTTAATGATTTGAAATAATGTGACGTATCAATAAGTTGATAATAGATTCCTATAGAATCTCTTGGAATGTCTTTAAAGTTTGCTATCATCTTTTCAATTCTATCCGGACAATTTCCATCACACCTAAGTTGTCCTTTATCATTTTTGAATATATTTTCAGAATAGTTCCATTCATTCTTAAAAGAAAAGTCGCCTGAAATAGAGTCAATCCAATTTATTTTTACTTCAGAAATAGTCTTAACCGTTTTAGATTTGTCTTGTGCAAGCAAATTTATCCAGCATAAACAAAGAAAGAAAATTGAGAGAGATTTCACACCTCAATGATACTAATTTTTTAAATTTTGATGAAACTTATTCTCAAAGCCGCATTCTGTTTTTTATCTACTAGAAACAATGAAGAATTACAATTAGTAAAGTTTCCAAAATAACTTACGTGTTTCAATGGAACTCTTTAAAGGAAAAACCTGACAGGTTTATTGGATAGCACAGGAATTATGGAATAAATTTTTAAGGAAACCTGTCAGGTTTAAATCTGAGTGAAGGAAGTTGTTTTGAAAACTTTACTTATGCACATTGTTAAAAGAAAAGCAATAAAGAATTCAACCAATTTAACGTTTCAAAAGTTAATTTTGCCGACATGCTTACCCAACTCAGGGTTAAAAATTACGCCCTTATAAAAGACTTGGTATTTGAACCGGGTCATACTTTTAATGTTATTACCGGCGAAACTGGAGCAGGTAAGTCTATATTGTTAGGGGCAATGGGCTTAATTTTAGGTGAAAGAACTGATTCAGTTGCAGTTAAGGAAAATGAAGAAAAATGTATTGTTGAAGGATTTTTCGACATAGATAATAATAAGTTAGAGCGATGGTTCGAACAAAATGAATTAGATTACAGCAGCGATTTGATAATTCGAAGGGAGATTTTAATCAGTGGTAAATCTCGAGTATTCATTAATGATACGCCGGCTCAACTAGGTCAATTAAAAGAATTAGGTAAATTTTTAATTGATATTCATTCGCAACACGATAATCTAGATTTATTTCAAAAATCATTTCAATTCAGAATTTTGGATAGTTTCGCCGGCATCGAAAACGAACAGGTCGAGTATCTAGTTCAATTTGAATTACTTAAAAAAATTAATCGTCGGATTTCAGATCTTGAAGAATCTGAAAAAAAAGGTGCAGAAGAGCGCGATTATAAACAATACTTGTTTGATGAACTTGAGGCCGCAAATCTTTTGGAAGGAGAACTAGCCTCGCTCGAAGAAGAATTACTTTGGCTTAGCAATGCTGATCAAAATTTTCAGACAATTGCTACATTAAAAAATCAGCTGAGTGATTCAGATTCTGCCGTGATAGATCAATTAGCAATTATCAGAAATCAGTTAAATCATGTTTCTAAAAGCGACAAACGATTTGAAGACCTTGCAACCAAATTGGGAGAAACTTATTATACTTTGCAAGATATTAGTAGTGAAATAGATCGCTTAAGGCAGTCTACGAATGCTGACCCTGAGCGACTTGAGTGGGTTAACCAAAGATTGACCTTGCTCCATCATTTAACTACCAAACACCGGAATGATAATTTAATTGAAAAGTATAATAATCTGAAATTTGAGTTAGAAAAGTATGCCAATTTAACCGAAGAGATTAATCAAGTGAAAATTGAAAAGGAGTTAATTGAAACAAAATGCAACCAAAAGGCTCATCTTGTCTCAAAAAGTAGGCAATCACAAAGCACATATCTTGAAAAGCAAATTAATTCTATGATAGTAGAATTAGGCATGCCAGGTGCAAAAATAAAGGTAGAAGTAAGTATAAAGTCAAATTTTGAACTTGGAACATACGGCATTAATGACACAAATTTTTTGTATTCACCGGCTTCAGGTAAATCTTTCAACCCAATTCAAAACATTGCATCTGGAGGAGAAATATCGCGTGTAATGCTTGTGCTTAAGGCTATTTTGGCAAATAAGAATGTAATGCCAACAATAATTTTCGATGAAATTGATGCGGGTGTTTCAGGTGAAGTTGCTTTTAAAATGGGGACAATGCTCAAAGATATGTCAAAAAAAATGCAGCTAATTACCATTACACATTTACCTCAAATTGCGTCTAAGGGAGAAAGGCATTTTTATGTTTATAAAAAACAAATAAATAATTCAACTGTTTCTGACATTAGAGAGTTAGATAGTGATGAACGCGTGCTGGAAATTGCAGAAATGATGGGAGGAAAATTGTACGGTAATTCCATATTGGAAAGTGCAAAACAACTTCTTTCTAATTAATTTGTTCATCCTAGAAACGTAAAAATTCTGGCACGAGTTTTGAACAATTGTTAAATGAACTAATATTGCGAACTTTATCCGAATAAAGATTTAAACCAATTAAAATATATGCGAAAAATATTTTCTTCCTTTTTGACTTTATCAATACTGCTAATTGCTGGTAATGGTATTGCGCAAAATGAAAAATGCGGAACAGACGAGAAGATGGCAGAATTGTTGAAAAACAATCCCGAACTACTAAAATCATTAACAATGTCGCTTGATGAGATTTCAAAACTAAATTCTAATGATCAAAAGTTGAATAAAAAGGGGACGACACGTTATATCCCTGTGGTTTTTCATATTATTCACTCCTATGGTGACGAAAATATTTCTAAAGCACAAATTGATGACCAAATTAAAATATTTAATGAGGATTATCAGCGAATGAACAGTGATACTTCAAAAACACGTAGTATTTTTAAAGGATTAGCTGCTGATATGGATATTGAATTCAAACTCGCTCGAATTGATCCAAGTGGAAATTGTACCGAAGGAATTACCCGTACTTTTTCTGATTTAACAGAAGGTGGTAATGATGCCGTAAAAGCATTAGTAAGATGGGATTATCGCAAATATCTAAATATTTGGGTTGTTAAAAATATTCAAGAAATAAATGCTGAACCAGGGCAAACTACTCTAGGCTATGCTTACCTACCTTATAGTACTAGAGCTGACATAGATGGTATAGTCGTAATGTCATCTTACGTAGGAAGTATTGGAAGTGCCACGGGAAATGGTAACAAAGGGAGAACTTTGGTTCATGAAGCAGGTCATTGGCTAGGCCTTATTCATCCATTTGACAATGCTTGTGGAGGTAATTGCAGCACTTCGGGTGATTACGTTTGCGATACCCCACCTGTTTTAAAGGCTAGTTTTGGTTGCCCTTCAACAAATAATACGTGCAACACTGATTCACCAGATCAACTTGATATGATTGAAAATTATATGGATTATGCTAATGGTACTTGTCAAAACATGTTTACCAAAGGACAAAAGGTTATTATAGATAATGTGTTATCTAAAGCAAGTTATAGAGCCAATAATATTACCACACAAAACCATACAGCAACAGGCATTTTTACAAATCCATCTTGCTCTGCCATTGCTGATTTTAGTACATCTAATAACACCGTAACCGTTTGTCAAGGTGGAAAGGTCGTATTTAAAGATTATTCTTATAACGGAAATGTAAGTAACTACGAGTGGACATTTAATGGAGGAACTCCTTCCACCTCAGCACTTGCAAAACCTGATTCTGTTAAATACAATACCTCAGGATTATACACTGTTTCATTAAAAGTAACCAATGCCATCGGAACAAGCACAAAAACAGTTGATAAAATGATTCAAGTAATTCCATCTATTTCTTCTAATAAAGCACCCGTAAGTGAAGGATTTGAAAATACATCTGTATTAACAACCGATTGGAGAGTTTTGGAAAGCAGTGATTATGGTTGGAAGAGAAATACCAATTCTAAATTTAGTGGAAATGCTGCTGTTTATGCCTATATAGACAATAACACTGCTTACAACACTCTTTATAATTTAGTATCTGCACCTTATGACATTTCGGTTATAAAAGGGCGCCAACCTAAATTGAAATTTATGGTCGCATATAGACCAGCCGCAACCAGCAATTCTGAGTTACTTTTTGTTTATGCTTCAAAGGATTGTGGTCAGAATTGGACAGCTTTAAAAGCGTTTACAAATTCTTCTGGCCTAGGTGTTGATAAGGTAGTTGACGTAGGATGGGCACCTAGTTCTTCGGCCGACTGGAAAGAACTTATAATTGATTTAGCAAATTATGAAAATACCAAAAATCTTATGATAAAGTTTGAAGCACGAAGTCGCAGTGGTAATAGTATTTACTTGGATAATGTAAATATTCAAGCAGAATTGGCCGCAAGCATAAAACCTTTAGATCCAAACAGCATTAATATATCTATTCATCCAAATCCTTCAAAAGATTTAGTTTATGTAAATATTGATACGGATGGGAAATCATTTGATGGAATTAGTTTATTTAATACAACCGGTCAAGCAATCGAAAATCATTTAGAGTTAGTTGAGATAAAAAGTTCGAATCATAGTTATATCATACAGCCATTGCCAGCTGGTGTTTATTTTGTGCTTATAAGGGTTGAAGGTCAATCCATTGTTAAAAAAATCATAGTCACCCCATAATACATGTCAAAAAATCTAGTTATTGTAGAATCACCGGCTAAGGCCAAAACTATTGAAAAATTTCTTGGCGAGAATTACCAAGTAAAATCCTGCTTTGGTCATATCCGTGATTTGGATAAGGGCGATGATGCTATTGATATTTCAAATGGCTTTAAACCTAAATATATTATCCCTGAAGATAAGACTGCGGTAGTTAATGAATTAAAAAAGTTATCTAAGGGTGCCGACATGGTTTGGTTAGCATCAGACGAGGACCGAGAAGGAGAAGCCATTTCTTGGCATCTTTCCGAGGTTTTAGGCCTTGATGAGACCCGTTCAAAACGAATCGTTTTCCATGAAATTACAAAGCCTGCGATTTTAAAAGCTATCGAAAACCCACGAAGTATAGATAAAAATCTGGTAGATGCTCAACAAGCTCGTCGATTGTTAGATAGATTGGTTGGATTTGAATTGTCTCCTGTATTGTGGAAAAAGGTAAAGCCTTCCCTATCTGCCGGCAGAGTTCAAAGCGTTGCAGTGCGTTTAATTGTTGAACGGGAACGTGAAATCCAAGGATTTCAATCGAAATCAGCTTTTAGAATAATAGCAGAATTTGAATTTAATGGTAAAAAGTTTTCAGCCGAGTTTCCTAAACGATTTGAACAAAAGGAAGATGCTTTAAAATTCCTAGAAAGTTGTACATCTTCAGACTTTATTGTTAACTCTGTTGAAGTAAAACCAGGATTTAGAAAACCTGCTGCACCCTTTACCACATCTACCCTTCAACAAGAAGCTAGTAGAAAACTTGGGTATTCAGTTTCTCAAACGATGACTATAGCTCAACGACTTTATGAAGCTGGTCATATTACTTACATGAGAACAGACTCGGTTAACCTGTCTGAATTAGCTTTAAATGCTGCCAAAGATGAAATTATTTCAGCCTATGGTAAAGAGTTTAGTAATCCTAAAAAATTCACTACAAAAAGCGCTGGAGCTCAAGAAGCTCACGAAGCAATCCGTCCAACCTATTTCGAAAATCATGAAGCTGGAGCAGATGATCAGCAAAAGCGATTATATGATTTAATTTGGAAACGAGCCATAGCATCACAAATGAGTGATGCCCGAATTGAGCGTACGGAGGTTAAAATTGATATAACTAAAAATAGAGAAATACTAGTAGCAAGTGGAGAAGTGATAACTTTTGAAGGATTTTTGAAAGTGTATTTGGAGGGGAAGGATGAAAGTGTAGAAGATGATGAACAAGGGAGTGGCTTGATGCCGGCTCTCAAAAGTGGAGATAAATTGAAAAACCTTTCAATTATAGGTACAGAGCGGTTTTCTAGAGCTGCTCCGAGATATACTGAAGCAAGTTTGGTTAAAGATCTAGAAGAACTTGGCATTGGCCGACCATCTACCTATGCTCCAACTATTAGTACCATTCAAAAAAGAGGTTATGCAGAAAAGGAATCGCGCGAAGGTACCAAGCGCAATTATGAAGTTTTGACTTTAATAGATGACAAAATTAAAATTGAGACAAAAACGGAAAATACTGGAGCAGAAAAAAACAAATTGTTTCCGACAGATATAGGTATGGTTGTGACCGATTTTTTGATGAAAAATTTTAATCATATTATGGATTATCATTTTACAGCTTCGGTTGAAAAGGAATTTGATGAAATTGCATCCGGATCGCAGAATTGGACTAAAATGTTGGATGAATTTTATCACCCCTTTCATAAAACAGTCGATGATACGCTAAAAATTTCAGAAAAAGTAACCGGTGAACGCGAGTTAGGAAAACATCCCGAAAATGGATTACCTGTTTTTGCCAAAATAGGTCGATTTGGGCCAATGATACAAGTTGGTGATGGTGCAGATGAAATAAAACCTGTTTTTGCCAAATTAAAAAAGGGGCAAAGCATTGATACTATTACCATGGATGAGGCCATTGAACTATTCTCGATGCCAAGAGTTCTTGATGAATTTGAAGAAAAGCCGATGAAAGTTGGAATTGGTCGATTTGGACCTTATATCCAACACAACAGTAAATTTTACTCCATGGGCAAGGAAGACGATCCATATACAGTAAATTCAGAAAGGGCAGTTGAAATTATTTTAAATAAACGTCAAGCAGATGCTGAAAAGTTTATATTAGAACTGCCAAAGGATATTATTGTATTGAACGGTCGTTTTGGACCTTATTTTACTCAAAACAAGGAAAATTATAAAATTCCTAAAGGCGTAGATCCGAAGTCATTAACTTTAGAATATTGCGAGAGTATCATAAAAGAAACAAAAGATAATCCTAAACCAAAATCTTCGTTTAGAGGTAAAAAAAAGTAAAACCATTTTGATTAATGATTCGGAAATAAAGGCACTAATTTATCTGCTTGATGATACCGATATTGAAGTGGTAAGTCAGGTTGAAGAAAGACTTTTTCAGTTAGGAAGAGATGTTATACCTGTGCTGGAGCAAACTTTAGACATAGGTGATATCAACGAACTTCGTCAAAGGAGAATCGACGACATAATAAAGAAAATTCAAACTCACACCATTTCTGCTGATTTACGTTCTTGGAAAGAAAATCAACAAGACGATTTATTAGAAGGTGTATTCATAATAAATCGAATAAAATATCCAGAAGCAGATCTCCAATTTATTGATAATCTCATAGATAAGATTAAGTTGGACGTTTGGTTAGAAATGCATTATGATTTAACTGCTTTCGAAAAAATCAAGATATTAAATTATGTTTTGTTCGATTTACACCGTTTTGGAGGAGATAATGAAGATTATCACAATCCTGATAATTCATACTTGTCAAGAGTTTTTGAACGAAAGAAGGGAAATCCAATCGCAATTGCAGTAATTTATTCATTGATTGCACAACGACTTCGACTTCCGGTTTTCGGAATTAATCTTCCTCAACATTTTATTGTTGGTTATTTAGATAATGCGAAAGAAATAGAATCCTTGAGACTGAATGATGTGAAATTCATGACACCTGATCAAAATTCAAAGGTTCAATTTTACATTAATCCATTTAACAAGGGTTCTGTATTTCCAAAAGATAATTTATACGTTTTTCTAAAACAGGTTAACATCGAACCACGTGACGATTATTTTTTACCTTGTTCAAATCTTGAAATTTTAAAACGCATGGCAAGGAACTTAATTTCTTCTTATGAGAAACTTAAGAATCCTGCAATGATTCAGCAATTTGAATTGGTCATGCGGGTATTGGATGAATAAATTACTCAGGTTAACTTTAAGTTTATGCTGAATTTTTGGATTAATTTTAAACATAAAAAAAGGGCCGTTTGAAAAACGCCCCTTTTTTTATGTAGAATTTAATATTATCCACAGCAGTAGTAGTAGTAGTACCAGTTGCCATAAGAATCTTGTAATAAGTAATAACACCAAAGGTTACAGTCACCGCGACTTTTGTCTTTGTTTTTAACTTTTTTAGCATTTTTCGAATCAGCAATTGCTTTCGAAATTTTAGCTGCATCTTCTGTAGTTAAAGTTTGACCAACCTTATAAGTGGAGTTATCAATTGTAACATCGGCACTAGCGGCACCTCGGCTTTTAGAACCTTTTGCTGCAGTTACAGCGTTAAGAAATCCAAGATCAGCTTCAGTTAAAGTTCTGCCTTCGGCAAAATTTTCAACTTTGGTAGGGTTTTTTTTAGCGGCTCCTTTGTCTTTGTTTTGCGCAAACAGCGAATTTGAAGCGAAAGAGAAAACAGTAATAAGTAATGCAAGGTTTAAGATTTTAATTTTTTTCATGTTTTACGTTAATTTAAGTTGCGAATTTATTGTTTATATTCTTACTTTGAAATAAGTAAATGGGGCTAATGAAAAAAAGTATAAATTTATTAAATTCAATTATTTAAACTTTACCAAGATTTGCGATAACAATTGAAAATGACTCTAAAGATTTCTCGCTGAAAAAAATTTTTAGTTTTTTAAATTTAATGCGTGCAAATTAATAAGTTTGCATAAATAGGAATAAGTCTGAAATTAAGTAATTATCTGAAAAAGAAATATATAGACTTTATTTAGATGAATTCTAAATTGTTTGTTGTGAGTAAAAATTAAATTAACCTCAATCATTTACTCGCTTATATTTGCAGCCGAAAAATCAGGTTGACTCTTATATGTTTAAATACTTAAATAGTGGTAAAAAGTTAGCAGCAGTCGCGACAATGCTTGCTTCTTCCTCAGCACTCCTTGCTCAGAATGCGGCCGCGGAATCACAATCTGCATCGCCAAGTTTGTTTTACACAAATACTACATTCGTAATAATATTACTTTTGTGTTTATTGTTTTTAGTGATTGCTTATTTCCTTTATCGAGTTAAAAGCCATCTCGACAAAGTTATTGATGAAAAGACTGAAGGAGGCGGTGAACCTAGCTGGACTCAAAAAACGTTTAGACCATGGCTGAAAACCTTAAATCCAACAATCACTGCTTTATTTATTGCAACCGTACTAGGTTTAGTGGGTTTTGTTAATGCTTATAAGTTTGGTAAGAATAAAGTTGGGGTTCAACAAAGCTATTCTCCAACGCAACCAATTAATTATTCGCATAAATTACATGCTGGTAAATTGCAAATTGATTGCAAATATTGCCATTCAACGGTTGAAAAGAGCAAACAGGCGAGTATTCCTTCTGCCAATACCTGCATGAATTGCCACAAATCTATTAACTTACGTGAACGATACGATGGCAAGGTTTCACCTGAAATTTCTAAAATTTATACTGCTATTGGTTGGGATCCAGAGAACAATGCCTATATACCTGGCTACAAGCAAAAACCGATCGAATGGGTAAGAATCCATAATTTACCTGATTTAGCTTATTTTAATCATAGTCAGCACGTGAAAGTTGGCAAAATAGAGTGCCAAACTTGTCATGGACCAATTCAGGAAATGGATAAAGTTTATCAGTTTTCTACATTACAAATGAATTGGTGTATTAATTGTCACCGTGAAAAAGGCATTGATGTTGCAAACAATAAATATTACGAGGATTTGCACAAACGTTTGAAAATTGAAGGTAAAACACTTTACACTGTTGAAGACAATGGTGGTACAGAATGTGGTAAATGTCATTATTAATCTTAGATTGAATTAAATGGAACAAAATAATCAATATTGGAAAGGAATAGAAGAAGTTGAAAGACATCCTGAGTTTTTGCAAACTGTAGGAAATGAGTTTCACGAAGCATTGCCATTGCAGGAAGCTTTAGATGCAACTGATTTTGACCTTTCTTCAAATCGCCGTGATTTCCTTAAATATTTCGGATTTAGTGTTTCTGCAGTTGCACTTGCCGCTTGCCAGAAAACTCCGGTTAAATACGCTATTCCTTATGTTATTAAACCTCAAAATATAACTCCGGGTAACCCTAATTATTATGCCTCTACTTGTGGAGGTTGTAATACAAGTTGTGGAATTTTGGTTAAAACAAGAGAAGGAAGACCAATTAAATTAGATGGAAACGAAATGTCACCTATTTCTAAAGGTGCACTTTGTGCTACAGGTCAAGCCAGTATTTTATCTTTATATGATATTAACCGTCTTGCAAACCCTATGATGGGGACTAATGAAGAAAAGGATTGGTTAAAAATTGATTCTGAAATAATTTCTAAATTAAATGCTATTGCATCTTCTAATGGAGGAATCAGAATCGTTACAGGTACTTCAAGTAGTCCGTCATTATCAAAGGCACTTGCTGTGTTTAAAACAAAATACCCAACTACAGAAGTTGTTGTTTTTGATCCAATTTCATATTCCGGTATTTTATTAGCCAACGAACAATCGTTTGGTAAAAAGATCTTACCATCATATAATTTTGACAAAGCGGATGTAATTGTATCCTTTGGAGCTGATTTTCTAGGTACATGGATTTCTCCAGTTGAATTTACCAAGCAATGGGTTACAAACCGTAATCCTAAAGGAGGTAAATTATCAAGACATTATCAATTTGAATCTACGCTTTCTTTAACAGGTTCTAACGCTGATATAAGGGTTCCAATGCGCGAATCTAAAGAAGGTTTATATTTAATAACTCTTTATAATGAATTGGCAAAACTTGCTGGAACTACTCAAATTTCAGTTGCTCAAAATGCCGAGTTGCCTGGTAACAGAATAGCAGTTGCTGCAAAGGATTTGTTTTCTGCCAAAGGTAAGTCCTTGGTTGTTTCAAAATCAAACGATATAAATAACCAAATTTTAGTAAACAGCATTAATTTGATGTTAGGTAATTATGGTACAGTTATAGACCTTGATAATTATTCGAATCAATCTAAGTTTGTGGAAAGTGATTTTGACAAATTTGTAAATGATTTATCTTCAGGTGTTGCAAAAGGTGTTATTTTCTTGAATTCTAATCCTGTTTATTCTTATTATGATTCAACTAAACTTCAAGACGGTTTAAAAAAGGCTACCTTGGTTGTATCAACTTCAGATCAAAAAGACGAAACTTCGGCTTTAGCAGGATATATTTGTCCTGATACCCATTTTCTAGAAAGTTGGGGAGATTCTGAACCTAAAAATGGAATGATTTCATTTACTCAACCGGTTATTGCTCCTGTGTTTAATTCACGTCAGGCCATTGAGTCCTTGTTATTATGGTCTGGAATACTTGCTACTGATGCAAATGCTTATAATTTTATTAAGTCAAACTGGGCATCAGAAGGCGAAGATACCTGGAATCAATCCATTCATAATGGCGTTTTAATCAGACCTATAGTTACCGCAACCGTTCCATCATTTGTTTCTAATACCAATGAAATAGCGGGTAAAATAGCTTCATCTTCACCAAAAGGTGATGATGCTGAATTAATTGTGTATCAAAAAGTGGGTGTAAGAGATGGTGCAATGGCAAACAATCCTTGGCTGCATGAAGTTCCTGATCCAATTTCCAAAGTTTGTTATGATAATTATTTATCCATTTCTAAAAGTGATGCGGATAAAAAGAAATTAAAGCAAAATGATGTTGTAAATATATCTGTTGGAAACAAAAAGATTGAAGGAATTCCTGTGCTTATTCAACCTGGCCAAGCATCTGGAACCTACGCTATTGCATTAGGTTATGGAAGAACGGTTTCAGGAAAAGTTGGAAAAGAATTGGGAAAAAATGCTTATCAATTCCTAAAACTATCTAATGGTACAACAACTTATAGTATCACCGGCCCAATTACAGTTGAGGCAACCGGAGAAACGTATAGCTTAGCGCAAACTCAAACTCACCACACTATTGAAGGTCGTGATTATATCAAAGAGGCTACCTTATCAGAATATACCAAAAATCCATACATTAGAAATGAAAATAAGTTAGATCTTGTTTCATTATGGCAAGAATATGATTACACCACTGGTCACAAGTGGGGGATGGCCATTGATTTAAATGCTTGTACAGGTTGCGGGGCCTGTGTAGTAAGTTGTCACCTCGAAAATAATGTTCCGGTTGTAGGACGAGCTGAAGTTCGTTTACGCCGAGAAATGCATTGGATTCGTATTGATCGTTATTACAGTTTTTATTCTCCTGAAGGTTATCTTACGAAGGAAGATGATATTAATGAATCACAAAATTCTGTTTACGATAATATTCGTGTAGTGCACGCTCCTGTAATGTGTCAACATTGCGATCATGCTCCTTGTGAAACAGTTTGCCCGGTTTTAGCTACAACTCATAGTTCAGAAGGTATCAATCAGATGACTTATAATCGTTGTATTGGAACTAAATATTGTGGAAATAACTGTCCTTATAAAGTTCGTCGTTTCAATTGGTATAGATACAATGATAACGATAAGTTCGACAATCATTACAACAATGACTTAGGAAAAATGGTAATTAATCCTGATGTTACAGTTAGAACACGCGGAGTCATGGAAAAATGCAGTTTCTGTGTTCAAAAAATCCAAGCTGGAAAATTATCGGCAAAACGTGAAAACAGAAAAATAAAAGATGGAGACGTTAAAACAGCTTGTCAAACAACTTGTCCATCAAATGCCATAGTTTTTGGAGATATGAATGATCCTAATAGTGAAATTGCCAAACTATACAAAAACGAACGTTCTTATCATATGTTAGAAGAAGTTGGTATAAAACCAGCTGTTTCATACCTAACAAAGATTAGAAATGTAGAAGATAACTTTAAATCAACCGAACATCATTCTTAAAATTAAATGTCAGTAATAGATTCAGCCATAAGGCATCCTTTAGTTACAGGTGGCAAAACCTACGCCGATATAACGGTCGATATTTGCCGTCCTTTGGAAAATAAACCAAGTAAATCGTGGTGGATAGGATTTAGTATCTCCTTTGTCTTATTGTTGGTGTTATTCGCCACCTTGTTCTATACTGTTTGGACAGGTATAGGTGTGTGGAATATTAACAAATCTGTCATGTGGGGTTGGGACATTACCAATTTTGTATTCTGGATTGGTATAGGTCACGCAGGAACATTGATTTCAGCAATTCTTTTGCTCTTTAGACAAAAATGGAGAATGTCCATTAACAGATCTGCAGAGGCGATGACAATATTTGCGGTAATGTGTGCGGCAGTCTTTCCTTTCTTTCACATGGGAAGAATCTGGGTTGGTTGTTATTGGGTATTTCCGCTTCCAAATGCTTTTGGCTCATTGTGGGTAAACTTTAACTCGCCATTGCTTTGGGACGTATTTGCGATTTCAACGTATTTCTCGGTTTCTTTGTTATTCTGGTATTTAGGCTTGATTCCTGATATTGCAACTGTAAGAGATAGAGCTAAGACTAAAGCGAGAAAATTTTGGTATAATTTTTTCTCAATGGGTTGGACTGGTTCTGTTAGAACTTGGGCTCGATATGAAGTTGTTTCATTAATTTTAGCTGGTATATCCACGCCTTTGGTTCTTTCAGTTCACACTATTGTGTCGATGGACTTTGCCACATCAGTTATCCCTGGTTGGCACACTACAATTTTTCCTCCCTACTTCGTTGCAGGTGCTATTTTCTCCGGATTTGGCATGGTATTAACCCTTTTACTTGTAGCAAGAAAAGTTTTAAATTATGAAAATTATATTACAATAGGTCACTTAGATGCAATGGCTAAGATTATTATGCTTACTGGTACAATGGTAGGTTTAGCTTATATCACTGAATTTTTCATAGCTTGGTATTCGGGAGTTCAGTATGAGCAATATGCATTTATCAATAGAGCTACTGGTCCATACTGGTGGGCATATTGGACAATGATGAGTTGTAATCTAATAGCACCGCAGTTGTTTTGGATTAAATGGGCTCGAAGAACACCTTGGTTTTTGTTCATGATGTCCATTGTAGTTAACGTTGGGATGTGGTTTGAACGATTTGTAATTATTGTAACATCACTTCACCGCGATTATTTAACTTCATCATGGGCTATGTATTCAGCCTCTTGGGTTGAAATAGGTATTTTTGTTGGAACCTTTGGGTTATTTTTCACATGTTTCTTTATCTTTTGTAAGTTTTTGCCAATTATTAATATGGCCGAGGTAAAAGGAATTATTAAAAACAGAGAATAATATGTTTTGCTTTAGCACGTCAATAGAAAAACGAAATTTAATTTACGGAGTATACGATGATGAGCATAAGCTCCTCGATACCGTAAGAGAAGTAAGGAGTAAAGGAATAGAGGTTTTTGACTGTTATTCTCCATTTCCTGTTCATCATTTGGATGAAGAAATGGGTGTAAGAAGAACTTATCTTTCCATTGCAGCCTTCTTGTGTGGCATGACTGGTTTTTGCCTAGGCTTATTGTTAGAATTTTATACAATGGTTTTCGATTGGCCAATGATTATTGGAGGAAAACCATCAGATTATCATATGTTGCCAAGTATGGTTCCAGTTGTATTCGAATGTACAATTCTTTGTACTGCTTATGGAATAGGAATTTTATTTTTTGCCAGAAACAAGATGGGTCACGGTGTAGTGCCGGATATTCTTGATATCCGTCAAACAGATGATCGCTTAATAATTGCATTTGATGCAGATAGTTTAAGTTCTGAGGCAAAAATTGATGTAAACAATGCCATGAAAAACAATGGAGTTTTGGAAATAAATAGCTATAAAGGCCAATATGCCGAAGCATTGCTAACTGAAGGAGGTGCTCATGCTTAAACGGATAATCGCATTATGCGCAGTTGTAATAGGTTTATATTCGTGTACTAGTGAAGGTGAAAATACCGGAATCGAATATGCTCCTGATATGTACATTTCCAAAGGCTATGAGCCATATAGTCAAACACGTAAAATGGCATTTGGCAATGGTATGACAATGAAATTGCCCGTTGTTGGGTCAATAGCTCGAGGCCAACTTGATTATATTTACAACTATGCTGATTCACCAGAAGGCTATGAAGCTTCGGCTGCTATTGTTAATCCGGTTGCAAATAATGAACTTAATCTTTTAGAAGGTGAACGGTTATATAATATTTATTGCTGGAGTTGTCATGGTAAAACAGGTAAAAATGATGGACCGGTTATTACAGAAGGAAAGTTTTCAAAACCACCTTTTGAAAATTACCAAACTCCTTATATTCAAACATTGGCAGTTGGTAAAATTTTCCATGTAATTACATTTGGAAAAAATAATATGGGATCACATGCCCATATGCTGGATCCAACAGAAAGATGGCAGGTCATTAATTATGTTAAGAAACTTAGTTTGGGCGACGGTGCTAAATTGGCAAGTGATTCAACCGCTGTTGCAACAGTGGATACAACGAATTTAAAAAAGTAAATAATGGCACATCATCATATAGAAATTAAACAAGAAAAATACGAGTTTACTTCGCGTTCAAAAATAGTCAGTATTGTTATATTGATTGTTGGTATTTTGCTTACTGCTATTGGCGTTTTTCAATTAAAAAATGCGGATTCACATAATTCTGATAAGCATTCAACAGAAGTATTAGCAAAAACTGATGCCCATGCAACAGTAGCAGTGTCTGCTGAGCATGGAGGTGGACATACTAAAAGTTGGACAACAAGATTTTGGGCTAATATGCTTTTAAATAGTTATTACTTCCTACTTTTTGGATTAGGTGCACTTTTCTTCGTTGCACTAAACTATCTTGCTAACGCAGGCTGGTCAACACTTATAAAGCGTATAGCTGAAGGTATTAGTGGGTATATACCAATTGGATTGAGCATATTACTTTTGGTTTTGATTTTTGGTGGAAAAGAACTTTACCATTGGTTACAATACGAAAGTTTAAACTTAAAAGAAGGGATGCACGGATACGATAAAATATTAGATGGAAAAAGTGCATTTCTTAATTCAGGTTTTTTATTTTTTGGAGCACCTTTATTTGTCTTAATTTGGTATACCTTCCGTATTATTTTCAGACGATTGTCAATGAAAGAAGATGAACAAGGTGGATTAACTTTCTTTACTCGTTCCGAAAAATTCTCTGCAGCCTTTGTTCCGATTTTTGGCTTTACATTTTCAGTATTTGTCTGGCTAATTGTAATGAGTGTGGATCCACATTGGTACAGTACTATTTATACGGTTAATAATTTCGCTGTAATGTTTGTTACATCGGTAACCATCATCTGTTTCTTTACGATATATTTAAAATCTAAAGGTTATATGGAGTTGGTTTCTGCTCATATACTGCATGATTTAGGTAAATTTATGTTTGCCTTCTGCATATTTTGGGCTTATACGTGGTTATCTCAATTCTTATTAATTTGGTATGCCAACATTCATGAGGAAGTTGTTTATTATCAAATTCGTTTACATGGTTATTTTCGTCCTATCTTCTTTGTAAACTTGTTTATGAACTTTTTCATACCATTTTTAATTCTAATGATGCGAAATGCAAAACGCAACCCAATTAGTTTAATTGTAGCCGGGTCTTTTATTTTAATCGGTCATTGGTTAGATGTTTATCTGATGATAATGCCAGGAGTGGTTGGTGATACAGCTTCAGGAATTGGATTATTAGAAGTAGGTATGCCTATTGCTTTTACAGGTTTATTTATATATGTTTCTTTGGCATGTATTTCTAAAGCTAATTTATATGCCATTAATCACCCATATATTATGGAATCAGCCACCCATAATGTTGGTCCATAATTATCAAAAAATTTAAAGTATAGCCCGGATGAATAATTTTGTCCGGGTTTTGTTTTTTATATAAACCAGTATTAACTGTTCGAATTATTAAAATCCCTTCCAAAAAGTATTCGTCGTTTCTAACTTCGATTAAATTCCTTTTTCTTATGAGAATTATTACTTTGCAAAATTCAATATTAAAACTAAATAATTTTTTTTTGAATGAAAGATAAATCAATAACAGTAAAGAAGGAATCTGGAATTTCTGAGCCATTTTCAATCGAAAAGTTGAGAAATTCATTGTCAAAAGCAAAGGCTGAACCTGACGATATTGACACTATTATTGAGAATCTGCAGCCTATATTGTTTTCAGGGATTACAACTCGAAAAATTTACAGCGAGGCTTTTAAGCAACTAAATAAGCTATCACAAAATAATGCAGCACGCTATCATTTAAAGCGCGGAATAATGGAATTGGGTCCTTCTGGTTTTCCTTTTGAACGTTATATCGCCGAACTTTTTAAATATCAAAAGTATGCAACGTCTATTGGCACCATTGTAAAAGGTAGATGTGTTAATCATGAAATAGATGTAATAGCTAGAAAAGATCATGAGTTGGTTTATATCGAATGTAAATATAGGAATCAAGCAGGAATTGCGATTGATGTTAAAACGCCTCTCTATATCCATTCTAGATTTCAAGACATATTAGAAAATGGATTGATTCAGGCTAACAAGGATCGATTTATTGGTATGCTTGTTACTAATGCCAAATTTACGAGCGATGCTACCCAGTATGCCTTATGCCGTGGTATTGATTTATTGAGTTGGAATTTTCCTTACGATAATTCACTTAAAGATCTCATAGATTCTGCAAGACTTTACCCTTTAACTTGTTTAAGCTCGCTTACAATTGCCGAAAAACATTGGTTGTTGGAAAAGGGAATTGTTTTAGCAAAAGAAGTTTATAATAACGAAAATCTTTTAATTCAAGCAGGTTTAAATGACTTTAGACGAAAAAAACTAATGTCTGAGGCAAAAACACTTTGCCAAAAAGAGGATGAGGGCTAAAATGAACGAATAATTTCATTTAGGTTAATTTTGGATGGAATTATTCTTTCAAGCATCTTACTATTTTTACTTAATTGAGTTGAATAGGTGATTTTTTAGGGGTTTTTTAGTACACTTGCAGAAAATAGAAACATAATTCAAGGGTTTACTTTTAATATGTTTTAAAAATGAAAAATATTATTTTATCCATTCTGCTTTTTTTAGGAAACTCATTTCCAAGTTCCAGTCAAGGATTAGATAGTTTTCAAATTCAAATAGACCAAATTGAGAAATCGTTGATGTATAAAACCGGCGTTATTGATTTAGAATCAGAAAATGCAAAACTTACGGTTCCTAATGGATTTAAGTTTTTGGATAAAGAGCAAAGTAATTATGTTTTAGAGGACTTATGGGGTAATCCTAAAGATAGTTGGATATTGGGATTATTGGTTCCAAAAAATCATGGAGTACTTGGTGATAAAAGTTGGGTATTTATAATAAGTTATGATGAAATGGGCTTTGTAAAAGACGATGATGCGGAAGATATCGATTATGATGAATTGCGCAAAGAACAACAAAAAGAGTTTATAGCGGAAAATCCTGAACGGATTAAGCTTGGTTATCAACCTGTTTAATTTACAGGTTGGGCTTCACATCCATTTTATGATAAGGATAAAAAGGTTTTGCATTGGGCAAAAACTTTAAGGTTTGGCGATGAAAGCACAAGTACCTTGAACTATAATCTTAGAGTTAGCAGTAATGGGTAAAAAACCGATGCAATCGAACAAACAAGGGTGAAAAAACTAAATTTGTAGGTTACTAAAAAAAATGGACAACCGATTTACGGACATCATTCAACTTTTTAAGCAGTCTCGTACGAATGCAATTAGAGCCGTAAATGCTGAACTTATTAACCCCTATTGGAACATAGGTGAACATATTAGCACTAAACTTGAAAAATCCGAATGGGGCGACTCTGTTGTAGCAGAATTAGTAAAACGCATTATAAATAGCGAACCCGAGATAAAAGGATTTTCCGACAAGAATATTTGGAGAATGAAACAGTTTTATGAGACTTACAAGAACTTTCCAAAACTCTCAACACTGTGGAGAGAAATTGGTTGGTCACATAATTTGGCAATATTTTCAAGGTGCAAGACCGCTGAAGAAGAAGAATTTTACTTAAAATTTACTAAACAGGAAAATTATAGTTTTAGAGAACTTGACAGACAAATTTCCGCAAGCCTTTTCGATCGGACAATGATAGTTAATTCAAAACTCTCTAAAGCGTTGAGAGAAACTAATCACGCCCTAACAAATACTTTTAAAGACATTTACGTGTTTGAATTTTTGAACTTACCTGAGCCACATAGCGAAAACGATTTGCAAAGCGGACTTGTAAGACAAATGAAAATTTTCATTCTCGAACTTGGTAAGGATTTCGTATTTTTAGACGAAGAATACAAGTTGCAAGTTGGAAATACCGACTTTTTCATTGACCTGCTTTTTTATCACTGCAGACTACAATGCTTAGTTGCTTTTGAACTAAAGGTAGATAAATTTAAGCCAGACCACCTAGGACAACTATACTTTGATTTAGAAGCGTTAGACCGAGACGTAGAAAAACTGAATGAAAATCTGAGTATCGGAGTTTTGTTATGTAAGGACAAGGACAGTAAAGTAGTTAAATATGCTTTAAGCAGAAGCCTTTCTCCAACTATGGTTTCAGAATAAAAAACACAACTACCAGACAAAAAGCATTTACAGCAAAAATTACATGAACTGTTCGACAACGAAACCGATGAAAAATAGAACCACTACTGCTAACATCGATTTGGTCTTATTTAAGACGAGAGCGGTTCAGTGCTTCGCAGACACATTTGTGGTTAATCAAATATTGGTTCTCCGCTTTGGAATTTGTAGTAAAAATCGCCACCTTCGCCAAGCCGCAAAGCATATTCGGTCGAAAAGGTATTTTTATGTTAAATGCAATAGCATCAATGAATGAACTAGGGGAGGTTAAGGCTAATATGGATAAAGTAATTGGATCGGTAAATTTCAATTCTGGAAGTAAACACTCGGATTTTGATCTTGATGTAGATCAAGTTGCTGCATGGACGATAGGAAGTTTAGTAGCCAGAAAAGTTTTGGCAAAGGTTGGCTTTTTTGCTGTAATTCTTAAATTTTGGAAACTTATAGCTATTGGTTTTGCAGAGGCCGGTGGCACTATTTGGAAGTTTTTAATTGGCAAAAATCGAAATGAAGAAAATAGCTTAACAAACTACAAAAACGAGGCATGAGGCATCTACTACTTATCTTTTTATTCCTTTTAGGTATTTATCGATTAGAAGCTCAATCAGCTTCGGATTATTTCGAGAAAAAGGATTTTGAGAGTTTAAGCAAACTTGAAAAAAAGTCGGACTCTTTATCGGCACAAGAATTATATTTGGTTGGATTTGCCTTTTTTCAACTTGAAAACGACCCTAAGGCCATTGAGTTTTATGATCTGGCAATTGCCAAAGGCCTAGAATCGAGTGCTGTCCATTTTTATAAAGGACTTTCGTTGCGATACCTGAAAAAATACGGTAATGCTTTTAATGAAATTGAAATAGCGCTAGGATTGGAACCGGAAAATCAGGAATATATGAATGAGAAAGGGATTGTTTTATATAAGCAAGGAAAGTTGGAAAAAGCATTTACCGTGTTTGAAGCAGCAAAACTTTTACCGAAAACCTATCCGGAACCCTACTATTGGACAGCTCGAATTTATTATGAACAACAAAATTTTAAAGGTGCATTGACGGGGTTTTACGAAACCTTATTATATTTACCACAAACCAATAGTCACTATTTAGATGCTTTGATTGCTATCGGTCAAATAGAATATACCATTTCGGGGGATTATTATAAATCAATCAAGGCCTATTCGGAAGCTATAGTCTTACAACAAACCAATTATGAGCTTTACTATAGTTTAATTAAATCGTATAATGCCGCACGTCTTTATAATAAGTCGGATAGTGTTTTTTCCATATTGCGAATGGTTTATGAGGAAGGTAAACTTCCAAAGGATGAATTAGAAATAAAAGCAATAGCTGTTGCCCAATTTGAATGGAATGGTCAAAGGGCAGTTATAAATCGCTCATTCATTGAGCCAAAACAACTTTTGGATGTATCCTATAAAGTGTTTTTAATTGATAAAAATGGCGAAAAAGTTGAACGAAGGTTCTTAATTGAAAAAAGTATCTCAATTGAAAAGGATGGAATTATGAATTTACTTTGTGAACAAAATAAGGTGAAGAAAATCCACTTGACCTATCCTCATGGTTGGGCTACTGATAATATTCCAACCCATGAAATTGAAAATGTTGTTAAACTTATACTAGATAAAAAAATGAAACCATCTGCCACTTCCAAGAATTAACATTTGCTTACAAATTGAAAAACGCTCATTTTTTACTTCAAACAATAAAATAAACCAATGAAATTAAATATTTTTATTCTTTCTCTAATTTTTATGAGTTGCAGCAGCAATTCTTTAATTGATAATCAAACCAAAATTAAGGATTTAATGCGTTTGGCCGAACACTCCGATTCTGTGAATGATCTTGAAGGCTCCATCAAGTATTATTCGGAGATATTAAATCTCGATTCTACTAAATTAACTGCAATTAACAATAGGGCCAGAGCTTATGTTTGGACTGGTGAATTTGATAAAGGGTTTCTGGATTTTGATAGAGCAATTAAATATTTTCCTCACGAAAAAACCTTCTTCGACCGAGGAATGGCATTATGCTACGTTAAGCGATACAATGAAGCCTTTAAGGATTTTCAAGAGGCATTGAAATTGAATGCGAAATTTGGTGAAGCGTATTACGGATTAAGTCTTGTAAAAATTAATCAAAACGCTATACCAGAAGCTATCATTTTTTGCGACAAAGCAGATTCCTTAGAGTATAAGGCAGCACTTTCTCACCAACTAAGAGCAGAAATCTGTCAAAAAAAAGGTGATCATATTTGCGAAATCAATGAATTAACCGAATCAATAAAAATAGATGGTTTAAATAATCCGGCAAATTACAATAATCGAGGAATGGCATTAAATAACGCAGGCAAGTATGCCGAGGCAATTAAAGATTTTAACACTGCAATACGTATTGATCCGAAGATTGCATATCCTTACAACAATAAAGCTTACTCACTATATAAACTTAATCAAATGGATAGCGCATTAATCTTGGTTGAGCAATCTCTAAAAATAAAAAGTGATAACTCCTATGCCTTAAAAAATAGAGGTGAAATTTTATTAACCATAAAAAAAACAGAACAAGCATGCAAAGATTTCAATATGGCTAGATCGATGAGCCAGGATACAAAACTAATAACAGAATTAGAAACCCTAATTAGAGCGAATTGCAAAGGATTTTTGAATCAATAAAGCAGTAAATTGAATTTTAAGGCAAATTTCTTAGTGGTATGATTTCTATAACAAATACCAAGAAAAATGCAACAAATTGCCTTAAAATCCTGCTATTTTTGTACTACAAATTTCAACTAATAAAATAAAAATTATGAAAAAAATAACTTTAAGTTTACTCGCCATCTGCTTTTTTGCATTATCGCCAATTGTTGCCAACGCAAGTGTTTCACATCCTTCAATTAACGGTCGATCTGTTGCGCCGGCTGATACAGCAGGACTTTACAAACTCGAAACACGATTAGGTGAAATAAAAAGCTTAGATAAATCAGATCTTAGTTTTGCTGAAAAAAGAGCATTAAGAAAAGAAGTTCGTGAGATAAATGGCAAAATGAAAGCCATGGGCCAATATGTTTACATTTCAATTGGAACAATTCTTGTCATTCTACTGATTCTGATTTTAATATTTTAAATGTTAATTCAAAATCTTGAACAGATTACTACTATCATTTTTTCTTCAAGATTTTTTGCTTTGTATAAATGGTTTGAAAAGGGGCGGTTAAAAAATACCCTCATTTTTGTAATAGTTTAGCATGGTCATAGAAATTATAGTTTCAAGGAAATTTATTTTAAGAGTACTTTTTTATTGAGCATTTTTAATTCTTAGTTAATCACATACTGACTAATGCTTCGGCTGCCATTCGAGTTTCAATATGAAAATTTGGAAATTTGAATGGTTTGCTCGTTTAACTTTTTTAACAGACTTAAATTAATTGTAATTTAAACCAAATTTATATCCAGTCTTAAATTACGCTTATCTTTGCGGCATGACCCCTGAACGCAATTATCATATAATCCTTGTTCCTTCTGAACTTGGATGTGGAAAACGAGGAGCCAGTCATGGTCCGGAGGCAATAATGTATGCAGATATCAGTCGGAAGGGGGATTTTTTTAGTCGATTTCATTTTACACGAATAGAGGATCATAATTATGAACTTATTCATCCAACACCTTTTAAGCATGCACGCTATATCGATCATATATCAAAAGTAGTTGATTGTATTATTGATGAAATTGAAGATTGTTTTGACTATGAACAATTTCCATTTATTATTTCTGGTGACCACAGCAATGCAATCGGTTCAATTGCCGCTATAAAAAACTTTTATCCCAATAAGCGTTTAGGTGTTATTTGGATTGATGCTCATGGTGATTTGCACTCTCCATACACTTCGCCTAGTGGAAATGTTCATGGAATGCCTTTGGCTGCTAGTTTAGGAGATGTTTATAGTTCAGTTAAGACAAATGAAATTGACGATGCTACTCAACATTTTTGGAAAAAGCTTACCCATGCCGGCGATCGACATATTCATCCTAAAATATTCCCCGAAGATGTTGTAATGATTGATATTCGCGATTTGGAAGAACCCGAGTGGATGGATATTAAAGATAATAAAATAAAATATTATCGTCCCGAAGATGTTAAATCAAAACCGATTAAGGAAATTGCAATAGAAACCTTAAGCTATTTAGACCATTGTGACTTACTTTATATTTCGTTTGATGTAGATAGTATGGATCCAAGTGTTTCGGAAGGAACCGGGACCAGTACGCCGGATGGCATGACCTTGGAAAAGGCAAAAGAATTATTGGGAATATTATTTAAGTCACCAAAATTAGCCGCATTTGAAATAACGGAAGTTAATCCATTACTTGACCATAAGAATGAGATGGCCAATGCCGTTCTCAAAATTTTAGATTTCATTATTAAACCAATTTAATTCATGCAAACAATCAAACACCCTTCCAATTCTCTAACTATCATGAATGAAATTGTATTGCCAAATGATACCAATACTCTTAACAACTTAATGGGAGGCAGGTTGCTGCATTGGATGGATATAGCTTCTGCCATCGCGGCACAAAAGCATTCAAATTCAATTGTTGTTACTGCATCTGTCGATACGGTATCATTTAATGAGCCAATAAAATTAGGGGATGTGGTTAATATTAAAGCCTGGGTAACTAGAGCGTTTCATAGTTCAATGGAAGTTTATATTGAAGTTTGGGCCGAAAATATTCCTAGAGGGGAAAAGATTAAATGCAATGATGCCTATTATACATTTGTTGCATTGGATTCAAGACATAAGCCGGTTCAAATTCCAATTCTTGAACCGCAAACAAAAGAAGAAATTGAAAAATACGAGGGCGCACTTAGAAGAAGACAGTTGCGCCTTGTAATGGCTGGTAAAATTAAACCAGACGAAGCACTTGAATTAAAGAACTTATTTACTCAGTAATTTAGTCATTATTGAAGCATACTAATTTTTTCCAAATCGATTTACTGCGGCCTCGTACATCATTTTAGGAGTATAGTTACGGCCTTTCAATCTGCGATGTTTTCCTATCCAATAGCCTTTTGGTAAATTTTCAACAAAGTATTTTTTGTTTATCTCTTTGTTAGACATACCAATAATCCAAGGAATATTATAATACTGTTGGAAAAAACGCATTGATTTAGGTTCATCTCCATAATTCATGCCAATTACTTGAATTTTATTGCCAAACTCATTTTGAATTTTGCGCAGGTAAATGGTATCTTCTTTTAGTGCAGCTAAGTCATCATTAAAGAAATAAAGATAAATATGCTTTCGCTTGAAATTTTTAAGTGAGTATTTGACATTCATTTCTGAAGTGAATGATATTTTTGGAACTTTTCGCCAAATTTTAAGCTTTTTAGTTCCTTTACTCGTATTTAATGCTGTAATATCTACCCAATTTCCCAAAGGATCTATGGCATTAATAATGAATTTTTTCTCATTCCATTCAAAATTTGTTCTGTTTTTACCTGATCTAATTTCAATTAAATCTTCCGAAACAATGGGCTTTTTGTAAGGGCCTATGTAAATCATATCCGTTTCGGCATCATTGTATAAGGCATTTACATTAAGATCTTTGATAGCAATCGTAAATGAATCTGTTTCGCTGACGTATTCGGCTGATCGCAAATTGTAACGTTGTTCACGATAGCAATTATTCATTTTTGTAAACACCTTACTACCACTCCGCTTTTGATAGTGTTCATTGAGCAAATCTTTGTACGCTAAATTTTTTCCAAATACAATTCTGCTTAGTTTCAATTCATACTCAGAACCAGGATAACTTGTGTTATGTAAATTTACCATGATTGAATCATTCTGAAAAGGCATTAATTGAGGTTCCCCATCATCGCTAAAATCAAGATTATTGTTTTTATCGATGTAAAAATAGACCGTTTGTCGTGATCGATTGTAATTGCCAATAATCGTTAAAATATATCCGGAATTTGCAGATGTATTGGCTCCTGAAAAGTAAATAAAAGAGTATGCTGTATCAACACAGCCTTTCATATCCGGAAGTTTCTGGATGGTTATCCATTTTGACTTTTTAGTTTCAACTACTCCAAAATTATTATATGGCTCAATAGTAATACTGGTAAATTTATAAACGGGAATAATAGCTTGGGTTTTTTTGAGTTTGTCATCTTCAACTTTGTCGTTTAGTTTGATACGAATAGTCTGTTGAGTAAAGCCTAAGCTGCAAAAGGACATGACAATTAGTGTTAAAAAGTTTCTCAAATTAGGATGAATTAAGGAAGGAGTTTAAATTCAAAGGTATTGATTATCGTTCACTTCTAGAACCTGACAGAAGAGAAATATAATAAAGAAGGGAAGCTAATGATCCTAATGCAGCCACAACATAAGTTAATGCAGCCCATTTTAAGGCATCTTTACTCATTTCGAACTCAGATGGAGAGACAATATTTTTTTGTTTTATCCATAATAAAGCTCTTCTACTTGCATCAAATTCAACCGGTAAAGTTATAAAACTGAATAGAGTGGTTACGGCAAATAGAGTAATACCGATAATTAAAACAGTAGGATTTCTTGAAGCGCCCAAAAGCATTAGCCCTATGAGTATAATCCATTGCATAAAGTTGGATGCTACATTGACTATAGGCACCAGTTTGCTCCGTAAATTTAACCAAATATAGGCATCCGCATGCTGAACCGCATGTCCGCATTCGTGAGAGGCTACTGCAGCTGATGCGGCATTTCGCCCATTAAAAACCTCACGACTTAAATTAACTGTTTTTGTTAACGGGTTGTAATGGTCGGTAAGTTGACCTTCAACAGAAACCACTTGAACATCATATATACCCTGATCAGAAAGCATTTTTTTTGCAATTTCTGCCCCTGAAAAGCCTGAAAGTAGAGTGGTTTGAGAATATTTTTTGAACTTATTTTTTAGACGAGAACTTACCAGCAAACTGATAACAAAAAACACAATTCCAATAATGTAAACACCTGCCATTTTATTCTTATTTTTAATAAAAGTTTGCAAAATTCATACCAATAATTGATTTATTACATACCAATTTAATTTTTTTAAAAATCTTAGATTCAAGAATTAAATGTAACTTTATACGGCGGCTTAAAAAGCCACTATTTTTTTTTAAAAGAGAGAGAAAGTAAATATTTCCTCCCCCTTTCGATTGGGAAATTTTGTTTAGTTACTTTTTTTTCTAAAGTCCAACTTCCTAAAAGCCAATATAATATGGCTCCGCTAAGTCCATTATGCTTATAAGTCCTTTTCTGTCCACAAGCCTCAAAGGTTATTTTTTTTGAAAATGTTTGCATTTTTTGGAATAAAAAACTGTATAATACTCATCAATTGAGTAAGTTATACCCAAAAATGAACAGGAAAAGTAGATTTTACCTCTGCAAATTAAAATTCACATTTCCTAATTTTGGACTTGCGGATTTTAGGTATTTTATAAATATTTCGCATAAATTTCATAAACTCTATTTTATCATTTGTTAGAATTTACGGTCAAATTTATTACTGATTTTCGACTATTAAAATTGACGTTAGTTTTGAAACTCATCTCGAAATTTAGGGTCGGATGGTTGCCGATAACGGTTTTGGTGTAAGAAGCGTGGCGGCATCGGAGCTACGATACTTTTACCTAAACGCAAATGTACTTGGAAAACGACACTTTGCCAAGTCAGCAAATTAGCCATGATTTCTTACACCGTGTTAG
>Ga0209181_10000362_pt1 | contig 85716 bp, 72 predicted proteins | sample MAT05_FD_187208 | JGI IMG/M metagenome (GOLD analysis project Ga0209181, IMG submission 187208) | Freshwater microbial communities from Lake Fryxell liftoff mats and glacier meltwater in Antarctica - MAT-05 (SPAdes) (version 2) | ecosystem: Environmental > Aquatic > Freshwater > Ice > Liftoff...
CCTGATCGACATCTGTCCTGATTTGCGATTTTCCTCGTCCATGAACGTACGCTACCGCGTTGAGCTGAACGATGACGAGCGGGCCGAGCTCAAGGCGTTCATCGCCAAGGGCAAGAAGTCAGCTCGAGAGATCAAGCGAGCACAGATCCTCCTTGCGGCTGATGCCGGCCAGAGCGACGAGGCCATTGCGGCGAGCTTGTCGACGCCGGCCGTGGTCAGCTCAGCGAAGACTTTGTCGAACCCGATCTGCCGCGAGGCGAGCTCGCTGTCACCGCGCCTCCCGGCCTTCAGCGCCGCGAACGCGGCCGAAGGCTCGAACACCTTGCCGTCTTTGTCCTTCAGCGCGCGGAACGCGACGACGTAACGCGTCGCCTCTTTCATGATGCTGCCCGTGCGCACGATCAGCACCTTCTTCGCCGCATCGGTCTCGGGCACATCGTCCTCGACGAAGTAGGGCACCCGCACCAGCGCCCCATCGCCCGCGACCTCGAACCACAGGATCGGCGCATCCGCCGCCAGCGACGGCGCGATGTTGTCCTCGGTCGCGAGGCCCGTCAGGTCGGCGTTCGGGAAGCTCACCATCAGCGGCGTGCCGACCCCATAGCCATCGAGCCGCCGATAGGGCGCGCTCTCGATGGACTTGCCGGCCGTGTTGCGCGGCAGCGCAGCGCCGAAGTCGAGCGTGAAGCCGGTCTCGCGCGCCGCATCGGGCACGAGGTAGAGGTTCGACGGGAACGGGAACATGCAGTGCGCCGGGTCGATCGGGTCGCACGGACCCTCGGCCGGCGGCACGTAGACCTCGGCCGCATCGCCTCCGCCACGTCCTCGACCTCCGGCCCGACATTGACCGTGTCCCCTTCGACCTCGACCGCGACGTCCGCATCGACCTGCGTGTCCCTCGGGTCGGCCTTGTCATCGCCACATCCCGCCAACGCCAGGGCCACCACCGCGATCGTCATCGACTTCATGCGCATCCTCCGCGGCGGAGCCTCGACAACGCCACATCGACTGTCGAGCAGCGAACGGGAGCGTGACGCGGTCTGCTTCGTCGCAGCGATGGGTGCCGTCGGCCATGCGAATGGTCGCGATGGTCAGCGCATCGTCGCCGATCTCGAGCTCGAGGAAGTGCATGAAGCGCTTGGCGCCGCCGCCGAACAGGTCGCGTGCGCGCCAACGTTCGGGCCGCACTTCCAACGTATGGCGCGGTCCACCACCACCGCCCGAGACGAAGCAGTGCACCCCGTCGACGATGAAGTGCTCGTAGGCGTGGGCATGCCCGGTGAAGACCGCGAGCGCCTTCTTCGATCGCCCCAATGTCCCTAGAAACACCTCTCTCGCGTGCCGCGAAGGCCGCACGATGCGGCTGTTCGACATCGGCGGATGATGCCAGTAGGCGACGATCGCCTTGATGTCTGGATCGGCATCCGCCGTGCCCACGACCTCCTCGAGCCAGGCGACCTGCGCCTCGCCCGTCGCGCCACGCACCAGGTTCGAGTCGAGCGCGATGAACGCGACGCCCGCCAGCTCGAAGTCGTACCAGGTCCGCGTCCGCAGCACCTCGAAGCGCTTTGCGAGCTGCCTCAGCCCGAGCTTCGCGACGATCATCCGGTCGTGATTGCCGACCACGGGTAGCAGCGGCACGTTCGCCGCGCGCAGCGGCGCGAGTAACTGATCAAGGCGCGCCCAGTGTCCCGGCGCCGACCCGAACGTCACGAGGTCACCCAGGTGCAACACCGCATCGGGTCGTCGCGCCGCGAGCTCGTCCAGGAGATGCACGCGGCGCGCGGCATTCTGCTCGAGGCCGACCAGCCGTTCGATCAGCGCCGTCTCTTGCGTGTCACCGACGATCATGAGCCGGCGCGTGCTAGACGCGAGCGCTTCGAGGCCTGGGTACTGCATCGCGCGAGACCATAGACCACGAGCGGCCACCTTCCCACCACCTGACATCCGATGGCTTCGACACAATTGCCGTTTTACACAGGCATGATCATCATCGAAGAAGCATGGACCGACCTGCTCCTCACGGACGATGCCCCGCGTCCACGCGACCGACCGATCGCCGGCACCGCGCCGCTCGGCACTTCGACCTTCGTGTCCCAACGTCGCAAGCCATCGATCACCACCGGCACGGCGCGTTCGACCGCGCCCGGGTCGAGCTCGGCCGGTACGTCGCCAGCGGTGTGGATGAGTTCCAGCACCTTCGGCATCACGGCCGGCCTGCGCCCGGCGAAGCCCTCGAGGATGCCCGGGATCTCATCGCCGCCCAGCAGCGATAATGACACCGCGCGCTGCTTGCCGGCGAGGAACGCGAGGTGGTCGGTCGGCGGGTACATGAGGCCAATAGAAGTCGCGACACCACTCGCGGTGCCTGCCTGCTTCATCGCCGCGCCGAAGACCGCGTCGTCATCGGGCACCATGCCCCAGATCGTGTCGCCATAGCCGAACACATCGAAGTTCAAGTACAGCACCGCGCCCGGTTCGGCGCCCGCAGCGATCGCCTCGACGTATGCCTTGGACCCAAGCAGCCCCAGCTCCTCCTGATCCCAGAACGCCAGCACGACCCGATGATGTTCGAGCGGCGAGCGCACGAACGCGGCCCCCAAGGCGAGCACCGTCGCGCAACCCGAGGCATTGTCGACCGCGCCCTGGCCAACCGCGACCCGGTCGTAGTGCGCGCCGATCAACAACACCGGCAGGTCACGCGTGTCCGGCAGCGCTGCGATGAAGTTCACGCCCGGTCCGGTCCGGCTGGTGAACGGTTGGCGTGCGACCGGGATATGCAATGCCGCAAGCCGCGCCTCGATGGCGGCCGCGCGGGCCTGCGAGTCTGCGCCGGCGGCGATGGCCAGCGCATCCTCGTGCCACGTTGATGCGCTCTGCGCTGCTTGTTCTGTCGGGGTGTGACCGGCCGAAGCGCACCCCGCCAGCATCAGCGCGACGAGACCTGCGACCAGCGACCGAGGCACTCGCGAACCCGCTTCGAATCCAATCATCGATTGTCTCTCCTGGTCGAACCGAGGCGTCGGTTCGGAACTGCACGTTACCTGAGCATTCGATCACGTGCCTGCCTTGGCGTTCTGGCGCGTGAGTCCCCGGAAGTTATTGGAAAAACAAGCCTGACCAGGGTGCGCTGATCGCGCTAGGGAGGGTTGGACGGACCCATTGGCATTGGCTAGACTGGCGCAATGCCCAAGCTGGCCGTATCGCCTGCAGTTGCTGTTGCCGGCAATCCCGTAGACCCAAGCGGCGAGCGCTTCCGCCTCGTGTTCGAAGGTTCGGCGCTGGGCATCGCGCTCATCGGGTCCGACGGGCGCTCGCTACACGTCAACCCGGCCCTGCAGCACATGCTCGGCTATGCCGAGGCCGAATTCGCGCGCGTCCCTTTTCAAGACCTCACGCACCCCGATGACCGCCCGCGCTATGTCGAGCGCTTCTCGCGACTCGTGGCCGGTGACATCGCCCGGTACAAGGTCGACCAGCGTTACCTGCACAAGGACGGGCGGCTCGTGTGGGTGCGCCTGACGGTCTCGGCGGTGCCCGATCCAGAGGGCGGCTTCGGTCACGCCATCGTCATGGTCGAGGACGTGACCGTGGCCCGAGATGCGCATGAGCATCAAGCCGAACTCCTCGAGGCGCTGGCCGAGCGCGTCAAAGAGCTGACCGCGCTGCACGAGACCGCGCGCATCCTGCAGAATGAGCGACTCACGCCGCGTGAGATCCTGATGCAGGTCGCACCGCTCCTGCCGACCGCGTTCCAATATCCGTTGATCACTGCGGCCCGCATCACCTACGGCACCATCGACATCCGCACGCCCGGCTATGCGAGCGGGCCGTGGCGCTTGTCGGCCTCGTTCGCGACGCGCGACGGGCGCAGCGGCGAGGTCGCGGTTGTCTATCTCGAGGACCGCCCACTCGAGGACGAGGGCCCGTTCATGCTCGAAGAGCGCAAGCTGCTCGAGTCGGTTGCCGATATCCTCGAGGTCGCGCTCGAGCGGCGCAACGCCCAAGAACGCCTGACCGTCGCCGTCGCGAGCACCGGCGTGGGCGTCTGGGAATGGGACGTCACGACCGATCGAATGCAGTGGTCCGAGCAGATGGAGCGCATCGCCGGCCTCGCGCCGGGCACGTTCCCGGGCACCCTCGCGGCGTTCAAGCAGCGCGTCCATCACGACGACGAGCCGCACGTGATGTTGGCGCTCGAGCGCGCGCTCGATGAGGCGCCGCCCAACGACCGCTACAACTGCGAGTATCGCATGGCGCAACCCGACGGTGGCTATCGTTGGGTGCTCGCGCGCGGCCAGGTGTTTCGCGACGCCGAAGGCATTGCGCTGCGCGTCATCGGTACCTCGACCGACGTCAGCGAACGCCATCGCCTCGAAGACGAGCTGCGTCACTCGCAGAAGATGGACGCGATCGGCCGCCTCGCAGGTGGCGTCGCGCACGACTTCAACAACCTCCTGACGATCATCGCCGTCAACTGCGACTTCCTGCTCGCCGACCTGCGCGAGGATCCGAATTCTCTCGAACGACTGGCGGAGATCCGCGACGCGACCGAGCGCGCGGCGAGCCTCACGCGCCAGCTCTCGAGCTTCAGCCGCAAGAACCTGTTGCAGCCCAATGCTGTCGATCCCGCGCTGTTCCTCCACCGGCTCGAGCCGCTCTTGCGGCGCATCGTCGGCGACAGCGTGCACCTGTCGAGCGATGTCGACGACGACGTCGGCCTCATCCGCGTCGACGTCGGCCACCTCGAGCAGGTCGTGATGAACATGGTCGTCAACGCCCGCGACGCGATGTCGAACTGCGGCACGTTGACGATCGGCGTCTCGAACATCGACCTTGACGAGACGCTCCTGGCGGGACCCGCCGAGATCATGCCCGGCCCCTACGTCGCCTTCCGCGTGACCGACACCGGCATGGGCATGAACCTCGAGACGCGCGCGCGCATCTTCGAGCCGTTCTTCACCACCAAAGGCCCGGGGCAGGGCACCGGCCTTGGCCTCTCGACGGTCTTCGGGATTGTCCGCCAGAGCGGTGGCCACATCACCGTCGAAAGCGAGCTGGGCCGCGGCTCGACGTTCACGATTTGTCTGCCGCGCGTCATCGACGATGGAGCGGCCGAGTCTCGAATCGCACCCATCGTTAGATGATGGTCTAAGTTTGCGACTGAGTCTGGGTCTGCGAGGTCTCGGCTTCGGCCACCGTCGGCGGGTCGTAGCCGAGCAGCTCGTAGCCCATCGTCGCAGCGATGCGCGTAGTGTCGTCGACGACGTAGGTCAAGATCCCGTGCAGGTCCGGGAGGTCCTCGGGGAGGCTCGCGACCCACTGATCGAGGCGCGCGAGCTGCATCCGCGTCTCGCCGCCGGGCAGCCCGACGTCGGCCGGCGCCTGAGAAAGCAGAAGCGCTCATAGGCGGCGTGCAGGCTGTAAGTGACCGAGCGGGGAAAGCGCGCGTCGGTCACGAGGAAGCTCGCGACCTCGTGCGCGGTGACGCGTCCGGCGTGCGACTTATGAACGGCTCGAGTCCCGAGCAGGCGCGAGCGCCACCCACATCGCGGTCTCGACCTCCTGATTGCGCCTTCTGGCCGTGCCCTTCGTGGCTCAGCAACGCGTGCTGGTGCACGTCGAGCAAGCGCGCGGTCTGATTGGTCCGGGCGGCGCTGATCGACCGCATGAGCGACACCCTCGAGCGGCCGCGTGAAGGTAATGTCGACCTGGCCCGCGGCGAGCGTGACATCGAGCGATAGAAAGTCCCACGCATAGCTGAAGTCGCCTGCCGCCATGTGCCCGTCAATCAACAGTGACGCGACTTCCACGGCCCCATCGGCGATTGATTCGGCGTCGAACCAATGAAACTCGGCGTTGTCGAAAGGTACTTCGGGGCGCTCGGCAGGGTAGAGAGCGAGTAGGTCGAGTTCGGTGCGCAGCGCAGGTCCGATGAAGCGCAGGCCGAGACGGCACAGAACAGGCGTCGTGATCGTCGCGGTTCCTTGCATCGTGGTGAATGTGCCAGCGCCATCGAGCCGGCGCGTGCCGAACGAGCCCAGGTCGTGCGTGCCGTCGTCGCTGACCAGCACGAGCTCGAACATCGCCCCGGTCGGCGCTCCGAAGCTCCTGACGGTGATGGTCGCGCTGAAGTCGTGGGTCGTGGTCGGCAAGCGGCCGCCCGCAGTGTCAGATGGGCTCGCGAGCATGAACGGTGCCGACAGGATGGTGGCATCCGCCGCGTTCCAGCTCGTCACCGCCAGGACCTGGTTGCCATCGGGCGCATCCGGTACCCAAGTCTTGCCCACGAACGGCGTTCCATCCTGCAACCACGCAGGCACGCTCGTCTCGAACGATGGGTCGGGCACGAAGTTCTGCATGACCAGCAGCAACACGACGAGGGGCGGCGACATGGTCACCTATAGCCGAGCGCGCAGTGTACGTCTCACCATCTCAGCATCCGACCACGTCGAGAGGTCCCGCGCAGACGCGTGGTCATTGCGTCGTCGCGTCCCACACGAAGCGCTCTGCGCAGCCACTGGTCCACGTGAAACGGGTCGTCGGCGGCGCCCCGTCGCGTCCGTAGGAGAACGCGCGGGTCAGTAGATTGCCTGCCTCGTCATAGACGAAGCGGCTCGCTTCGAGTCCATCGAGGGTCGAATCCCAGACGCGTGCCACCACATTGCCGGCAGCATCGAACGTGAAGGTCGAGCCTTCGATCCATCTGCGATCCGGCGAGCGACTCGCCACCTCGGTGAGGCGGCCTTCGGCATCGTAGACGCGTGTCACGAATCCGTCGGCCGTTGCGTCGGCGCCAAGATCGGCGCGCACCACGACGAGCCGCCCGGCCGCGTCGTAGCTGTAGTCGAACACCTGGCGCGCTGGCACGGTGAACGTGTCCTCGATGCGCTGCACGAGCCTGCCTGCCTCCCAGCTCTGGGTCGAGAGGAGGTCCCAGGTGCCATTCGTGAAGTCGTCGACCCGCTCCGACAGGAGCTGCCCGCTCGCGTCATCGAACACCCGCTCGTAGCGATAGGACCATATAGGCCAGGTCGACACGGCGAGGGTCCAGTCCCCGCGCGCGTTGCGCGTCCAGGCGACAGTCCAGTCGATAGACCCGTTGGCGCCCTCATCATGTGCTTCCTCGACGAGGCGGCCGGCCGCATCGTAGCGGTAGTCGACCGCGTGTTCGTCTGCCTCCTCGTCGACCGCCGTGCGCACGGTCCGCGTGCGCCGACCGTCGGCGTCGTAGCTATCGACCTCGGTCCAGACAGTCAGGCCGCGGGCAAGCGATTGCTCGCTCTTCTCGCAGATCCGGCTGACGGGCGGCGTTGCCTCGTTGCTGGGTGGGTCATCGCAGCCGAGGGCGAGGCCGCCGAGGGTGGACGAAATGAGGAAGAGATGGACGACCGGGCGAGGCTGGATCATGGCGAGGGCAAAACAGCAACGGCGGTGCCAAGCGTGGGACTTGCCGGTCCGAGAGTAGGCCCCTGCGCAGTGTACAGATGTGCATCACTGGGCGCAGTCTCCTGGCACCGAAGGCAGGCCCGACGCCCCAATCAGCAGCGCGGGTCGAAGTGCCGGTCGCAACGTGCGGTGACGTTATCGTGATGTTCGGCTGCTGGGAGTAGGTTGGCGCCTCAGGGTCGACAAGGAAGACGTATGTCCAGCGAAGCTGCCGTTGCGCCCGCCGCGCCCACATCACAGCCACAGACCTCAGAGAGCTCCAGCCAGTCCGGTAGCTCGGGCGGCTCACACGTTCAGCTCAAGCGCTCACTCGCCGGCCACGGCCATGACGTCCAGGCGAGCATGCTGGCGCCGCGCCCAGGGCAGCCTCCCGGTCCGGGCGGCACAATACGCAGGCCGCGCCCGAGCCAGGACAGGCACCGGTACAGCGCTCGCTGCCGCAATCGACCCGCAATGTGCAGCGCGTCGCTCCGCCCGCGCCAGCCGCCGGCGGCATGACTGATCCGGCCCCAGCTCCACCGATCGGCGCCAACGTCGAAGCCGACGTAAAGACCTACTGCGCGCCCGACCCGGTCGCGATGCAGAAGCTCGCCGACGTGGACTCTGAAGCCTACATGGAGGACGTCGCGCCCGGCCCCGCGCGGACGGCGTTCTATCGAGAGGTCGGCCAGTACATCAACGCGAACCACGCGACCCTCCAGCCGAGCACGATCTACAGCGCGATCTTCAATCGCGCCGCTGGGCCCTACAAAATGACGGGCAAGAAGATCGACGCCGCGACGATCGGCGGGCTTTGCAGCCGCACCGCGGGTGTCGGCGGTTTCTGGCAGCGCCAGATCGATCAGAGCATCTTCATCAACCAGGCGGCAACTGAGCTCGGCCTGCCCGCGACCGACCCGGACGTCGTGGCCGTCGGGCGTGCGAAGTTCATGGCCGAGGCCAAGGCCGGTGGCGAGCTCAAACCCTACTTCAAGGGCGGCGCCATGCTCGCCCCGACCGGCTACCCGGCGTGGTTCACACCGACAAAGTGCGCATCGACTCGAACAGCGACACAGCGTTTGGCGACCTCATGCGGATCTACGCGCTCCAGCCCGAGTGGTTCGCCGAAGGCAACGTACACTTCGAGGTCGACCCGACCGCCGGCGCGCAGGTGTTGCGCAAACCGACCGCCTACGACGGCATGCAGTCGAGCCTGTGGGTTGCACGCAATCAGCCTGGCGATACCTACGGCATGACCGGCGGTGGCGCGCGCGAATACCTCGGCGAGAATGTCCCGGTCGACGCGATCAAGTCGTGCCGTGGCGTCATCCCGTCCGAGGACTTCCTCGGCCAGGTGACCACGCTGCAGTCGCGCGCAGTGGCGAAGTTCCTCGAGGCCAATCCGCAGATCAAGGCCGAGCTCGATGCGTTGAAGGCGCGGGCCGACGCGTTGCCCGACACCGACCCGGCCAAGGCCGTGGTCAAGGCACGCATCAGCGAGATCCAGGGGTGGACCCCGAATCTCACCGACTGGGTCTTGCGTGGCCAGACCACGTTCCTGACGAGCCACATCGGTGTGAAGATCCGGGACGCAAAGGCGGCACTCGACACCGTCAACGCCGCGACGACCGATCAGCGCACCACCCCGACCCCGACACCTACGTCGGCGACGCTCGTCAACCCGGCGCCGGGTCCCTGATAGGAATGCGCATGGATTTCGAAGGACATCGTTTCAACGACCTCGTCGAGCTCACCGCCGAGCTGCGAGCGTCGTGGCCGGGCGTCTGGGTCGAGCCGCGCGAGGGCGGTGACCCGCTACCGTTCACGTGGGCGCTGCGCCTTGGTGATCAGCACCCGGGCTGGCAGCGCTCGGTCGTCGCCGTGCTGACGGACCTCATTGTCGACCCGGACGAAAAGATCGCCTTCGGCGCGATCGAGTCGTTGCGCGCGGCACCCTGGGACGTCGGGCCGGCGTTAGCAGAAGGCGTCGTCGATCGACTGGCCGCGTTTGCAGCCCGGACCTCCGCGCGCCTGGCGAACCGCTCCGCGCTGGCGGATATCGCCACTCTGCTCGCGCAGTCAGCCGCCAAAGCTGCCATGCCCGAGCGCCTCGCTGGGCTTATCGCGACGTACCGCGACGAACGTGATGGCTTTCCCGACACCATGTTCGTGGCGCTCGCGATGCACGATTCGCAGGCGGCGACGAGCGCGGCCGAAGCGCTCGCCGACTGGGTCGCCAACGCCGGTGCCGCAACGGTCGAACCCATTCTGGCCCAAGGTCTACCAGCCTCCGAAGCGGTTGCTCGCGTGCTCGCGCGCTCCCCGTCAGTCGCCAGCACCTTCGCCGCCACGGCCAAAGAGCGCCTGGAGTCCGCTGCCATGTCGCTCGAAGCCAGCCTCAAGAGCAGTGACTATCCGGCGGTCTTGAAGACGCGCCTGCAGGCCGCACGCGGTAGCCATGCCAAGCGTTGGGCCTCGCTCGCAGCCGTGCTCGGCGTTGCACCTGGAAGGTTCATCGGCTGAGCGCGGGCGACTCGGGTGGGTCGCAATCGCAAGCGCTGCCAGGCACACGCTCGACCGAACGAACGCGTCGTCGAATCCGCGGGCCGTCCGACGCGCCGAGACGCTGACCAGGGCGCAGCGCGCCGCCGTTGAGCTCATCACCGAACTGGACATCTACACCAACAACAATGACGTCGATCACTGGATGCCACGGCGCCTGGCTGACCGGCGGCGCTGGCTCGGCCTCGGTCCAGCCGGTCCGCTCAAAAAGCTCTACTCGTTCACGCTCGCCGGCACCGAGCGTACCGAGCCCGGCTGGCGCGCGCTGCGGCTCCTGGAGCGGGCCGAGAGCGAGAGCGACGCAGAGCTGGACCTCGTCGCGCCGTGGCTCGCGACGGTGCCGCTGGTCGAGCGCCTGGCGATGTGGGGCATGGTCAACCTGGGCCGGTCCGACGTGTGGGGCATCCGCGAGCACGCTCACTTCGATGCGCGTGACAAGGCGCAGGTGGCACAGCTCGGGCCCGAGGTGGCCGCGTGGGCGACGCACTACGCGGACGAGATCCTGGCGGCGCACGCGGCTGGGCGGCTGCTGCCGAGCCTGCCCGACCCGGCGATCGTCGCGTACGCGATTGAGTGCATCGCGAGCTCGTGCCGGGCGCAGGCGCGATCTCGAAGCAGGGGCGCCTCGACGCGGGCGCAGGCCGACGCCAGCGCGCCCGAGGTGTCTGCGCAGACGGTCGCGAATGGGCTGCAGGCCGCTATCCAGGAGGCGGCGCCGAGCCTGGCGAACGATCGCGCCAAGGTCATCGCTGCATACGCGTCGATCAAGGCCGAGACCAACGCCAAGTACAACGACACGACCGACAAGGACACGGTGCGCGCCAAGGCGAGCCTCGAAAGCCGTCGACTGGAAGGACGTGGCGATCGCCGAGCTGAGCGTGTTTGGTACGCCCGTCAAGACCACGACGATCGCTGATGGCGGTGCCTGCGGCACGGTCGGCTTCGTGCCGTTCACGCGCGCGTTGGTGGATCATTGCGCAACGCTCGGCAGGAAGGCGCGCGAGACCGCAATGTGCAATGACATCGTCAATGACTTCCTGTTGTGCGACTCGCGCGTGAGCGAGACCCCGGATGGTGTCGGCCGGCGCGAAGACCTGCCCGCCATGAAGCAGGTCGGCCCGGCTGATGACAAGATTGTCTACGCCTATCACTCGTACCCCCACACGACCGTGACGCTGACGCTTAAACGCGCCGGCAGCGCCTGGATGGTCAACAACATCACGCGCAAGTCAGCGCGTAAGGTCACGCTCTGGGAAGACCTCGAGCTCAAGGACGGCAGTTTCTCGAACAAGTGCTGGGAGGCGCTCAAGAAGGAGCGCCCCTACGAGATGAACCTCCCCTGATGCGCACATTGGCACTAAATTAGAGCCGCCCTTCGTGAGGGGATATCATATTCGGTACTAAATATGACATGCCGAAATTCGCCGAGCAGGCGAAGGCGAGGCGAGGCGAGAGCAACCAGAAACTCGCCGAGCAGGCGAAGCCGTGGCGACGCGAGAGCAACCAGAAATTTGCCGGGCAGGCGAAGGCGGGGCGAGAGCAACCAGACCCAGTCGTTACGCTCGGGCCGCATGCGCCTTGCCGCCGCGCCGCAAATGAGCCACCGTGCCGCCGATGGTTACCCGCGCATCCACCAGCGGCGCGAATGATGACCGCGCCCACGACGCCCTCCGCGTCTTGCGCGACCGCTTGCCACGCCTGCTCGACGCGCTTGGGTCTGCCCAGCACGACGACGATGAGGTGCGCGGGGCGCTGCAGACGCTCGACAGCCGGCTCTTGCCGCGCCTGTCGGCCGACTTTCCGCTCATGGCGGCGGTCGCCGGGGGTGGCAGCGCGGGCAAGTCGACGCTCTTCAATAGCCTGCTCGGCGCCCCGATTTCGGCGGTCGGCGGGCGCGCTGGGCTCAGCCGCCGTGTCTTGGTCGCGGTGCACCCCGACTCCGCGGCGCGGCCGACTTTTCTGGCCGAGCTGTTTCGCCCCTTCGGCACGACGCCAATGCCGCTCGTCGACCCGCTGGTGCTGACGACCCCGGGCCCGCCCCAGTACGTCACGACCACCGCGTTGCCGCCGACGCTCATCCTCCTCGATACGCCCGACTTCGACGTCGGCGCCGATGGCGCCTATCTCAACCGCGCCACCTCCGAAGCCGTGCTCACGGCCGCCGACGTGCTGATCTACATCTTCACCAACGCGACCTATAACGCCAAGCACAACACCGACTTCATCCGCGATCAGCTCACCCGCATCGGTCGCCGCCCCTCCATCCTCGTCTACCGCGCCTACGCGAGCTACTCCGACGCCGAGGTGCGCGAGCACGCCGACACCGTCGCGAAGAACCTCTACGGCAGCGACGCCGCGGCGCACGTGCTCGGTGTGTTCCGCGCCGACGACGACAACAGCGTCGCGGCTGGCGCCGCCCCGATGAAGCCACGGCCAATCGGCGCTGGCGCACTCGGCCTGCGCGAGACCCTCGAGCGCCTCGACCCACGCACCCTGCGCGCCGAGCAGAACGCGGTCATGCTCGCCGACGTCACGCGCGTCATCGCCGCAGCACTGGGGCATGCCGCCGCCGCCCGCGAGCTGCTGGCGATCTATCACGATGCGCTGCGCATCGCCGAGGCCCACGCCGTCGCGCGCGCGCTCACCCACCTGCCGCTCAACGCAATTGTCGAGCGGGTGCGCGAGATCTTCGAGCGCACCGACAGCGGCTTCGTGCGCTTCAGCCGTGCCACCGGACGCGTGACCGGGGCCCCGCTGCGCGGCTTGAAGCGCCTGTTCGGCAAGCGCGCGGCCCACGAGAAAGTCGCCCCACTCGCCGACCCACTCGAGCATGCGCGCGCCGCCCTCGTCGAAGCCGCCAACGAACTCCGACGCCAGACCCTGGCCGAGGAACTGACCGCGGAGACCACCCAGGGCGACGCCGACGGGGCTCGCCTCATCGCGCGCATCGCCAGCTTGCGTGAGGCTCGCAGGCTTACCGGCCAGGCCCGGCCACTCACCGAGGCAGGCACCGACGGGGGCGCCGTCAGCCTCTATGTGACGGCCCCCGCGGCGCTCGAAGAGGCGCGCCAGGCCTTGCTCGCGCGCTCCTGGTCCGACGCGCTCGTCGCCATCTCGGCCGCGACCGACGACCTGCTCGAGCTGCCGGCCGCGCTCGACGCCGAGCTCGAGACGCTCGTTTCTGACTTCCGGCGCGACATGTCGTTTTTCAAGAAGGCGCGCGCCGCGCTCGTCGGCTCGCTCAACGTCGTGCCCTCGATGCTCGGGATTGTCTACGTCTTCGCCACCGCCGATCCGGTCGGCGGCACCACGTTGTCGGCCAAGCTGTCGAGCCTCTTCGGGTTGAACGACCTGTGGGCAACGGTCAGTATCCCGGCGAGCAGCGGCCTTGACGAGGCGACGCGCAAGGACTTGAAACGCCTGCTCGACCCGGTCGTGCAGCGCTGGTTCGAGGGGCGCGCGGCACCTCTCGAAGCGCTCTTTCGTGAGCACGTCACCGCCACCAGCCTCGCCGCCGCCGAGCAGCGCCTCGCCGCGAGCGACCAGCTCTTCACAGAGACCAGCGCGGCGCTCGCGCGAGTGCCGGTCGGCTCGCTGGCGCCACGATGAGCACCTCCGACAACGTACCTGCCGTATCGCCTTCGGCGGCCGTTGCCGGGAAGCCCGCGCTGAGTCTCCCGCAAAAGGCGCAGCCAGACATCGCGAGCCACGATGATCGTGCGCAGCTCATCTGCGCCGGACGCCTCGAAGACGCCCGCGCCGCGCTGGAACAGCTGCGTGCCGAGCTCGGCCGCGCCCCCCGTTGGCGTCCCTCACGTGGCCTTGGCGCCCAGTGTGACGAGGCGCTGGCGCTCATTGCCGACATGCGCCAGCGCCTGAAGCGCAAGCTCGTCGTCGTGCTGGTCGGGCCGACCGGTGCTGGCAAGTCGACGCTCCTCAACGCGTTGGCCGGCGTCGACGACCTTTCGTCGAGCAGCGTCACGCGCCCGACCACACGCGAGGTGGTCGTGTTCTGCCGCGACCGCGATGACGCCAAGCCCATCGTCGACCGCCTCGGCGGCGAGCGCACCCAGGTCGTGTCGAGCCCCGCCGCGGCCGCGCTCGAGCATGTGATCCTCGTCGATACGCCCGACATCAACAGCGCCGACGCCGCCATTCACCAGCCGATCGTCGAGGCCGTGCTGGCGCAGGCCGACGTGATGTTGTGCGTCTTCAACGTCGAGAACCCAAAGGCGCGGAGCGAGGCCGACTACCTCGCGCGCTTCGTCGCGGGCTTCCCGAGTCGCTTCGTGGTCGCGGTGCTAAACCACTGCGATCGCCAGGACGAGCGCGAGCTGCGTGAGGACATCCGCCCCGACTTCGCGCGCCACCTCGTTACCGCCTGGAAGCGCGAGACCACCGTGATGTGCATCTCCGCGCGCCGCAACCTGCGCGTCCCGGCCTGGTCACCAGGCGCCGAACCGCGCCATGACTTCGACGAGTTTCCGGCCCTGCGCGCGCTCCTGTTCGGGTCGCTCAACCGCGCCAGCGTCGTGCTCGACGCGCGCATCGAGCGCGCCGACCACCTCGTCGCCCAGGTGAGCACGGCGGTCGCCGCGCGCGCTCGAGCCACCGCGCTCGACGATGTCAGGGGTCAGGTCGTGCAGCTCCACAAAGAGGCCCTTGGCGCAGCAGCGACCGCCTGGAGCGATGGCTCGCAGGGCCTCGGCGTCGGCACCGACGCGCTCTTCTATCAGCGCCTCGCTAACGGCTGGTGGGGTCCGGTCGGCTGGCTCATTGGCTTGTGGGCGCGCCTCCTGATCGTCGGCGCGGGCTTCGCCAACATGCTGCGCCTGGGCAATCCGCTGCGGCAGCTGTGGGGTGTCGTGACGACGCTCGCGCGCTTCAAGCAGGCACGCTCCGACATCGATGCGACGCAAGCTGGCGTCGGCGTCGACTTCGCGGCCATGCGTTATCGCGACAGTTACGAACACGCGTGGCCAGAGCTAGCGGAGCGCCTCATCGGCGCCGGCTTCGACCCGTCACTCCGCGACTCGAGTACGGTCGTAGTGCTGCCCGCCGAGCTCGAGCGCACCCTCGCAGCCGGCTGGAACGCGGCGCTTACGCAAGCCCTCGAGCGCGCCAGCACCCGCTTGAGCAGCTTGTGGTTGCAGCTGTTCCTCAATTCGTGGGTGCTGGTGCCCGCGCTCTACATCGTCGGCGAGAGCATCGTACGCTTTGTCCAAGGCGACATCTTGAGTGGCGACTGGTTCCACCACGCGCTCACGACGCTGCTGTTGTTGTGGTTGCTCGCCTTCGTCGTGTTCCAGATCGGCGCCCGCGCCCTCGGCGGTCAGCGCCTCGTTCGCGCCGCCTTCGCGGGCCTACTCGAGTCCGTACGCGGCGCGCCTGCAATCGCACGTGAAGGTTCGGTCGTGGCGGAGATCGACGCGGTGCGCCGCCTGACGAAGCACTGACCGCAGCGACCCCGAGCGATAGGGCCTCGCTGTTCGACGACGCGCTGGATGGCCTTACATAGTGGACCGATAGCGCCCGCGATCCGCCGACCCATCACCGTCGGACCGAACCAGCACCGCCGCCGCGACAACGCCCGGCCACCGCGTCCACATCATCGAGAGGCGCGCCGCCGGGAATCCGCGCAGCCCAGAGTGCGCGACTGTGTGCCCTCCTTATCCAGCGTCGAATGCATTGTTCTTCCTATATTGGCAGCCCCCTCGAGAACGAGCGCGGGCCGAGCGTCACGCCCAATGCGGCCACGGCCGCCGGCTACTACGAGAAGGCCGTCGCTGGGGCTGACGGCGCTTGTCCGGCGGACAACAAGGCGTGCTACTTCCTGCTGGACGCCACGCTGTCGGGGTGCGCGGGGGCTCCAGACCTCACGCGTGGGCGCGCGCTCGTCACGAAGATGATCGGTGTAAGCATGGCGGCGTGCCGCGACCCGCACGAGCCCCGTGCATGCAGCTCCGTCGCGAGCGCTTGTGGTGCTGCGGCGCGGGCCTTGGGCGCGGTGCCGGCGGCAGGGCCCGAAGCACCCTCGCCATCGAGCGCGTGACCGCCTCGTCGACGCTGCCAGCTTGGAAGGGCTACCGCTTCGATGCCTCGCAGCTCAGCGACGGCAAGCTCGATACGAGCTGGCAGCGGCTCTCGAAGATGCACGGCGGCGTCGGTCAGTGGACCGAGCTGACCTTGCCCGGGGCCGCGATGGCGTCCTCGATTGAGATCGCCAATGCGCTGCAGAAGACCGACAAGCTGGGCGATCTGTTTGTGCTCAATAACCGCGTGCGCAAGGCGCGGCTCGTGTTCTCGGATGGCAGCGAGGTCGCGCTCGACCTGCGCAAGGACGCGCGCGGCCTCGTCAAGAAGACGTTTTTGCCGCGCGTGACGACCAGCGTGCGCCTCGTAGTCGATGGCATTCATCGCGGCGACAAGTGGAACGACCTGGCCATCTCAGAGCAGCGCTTGTCGGGGCGCGCAGGCTTCGTCCGAGGCGGTGCTGCCGGACTTCTGCGCGATCCCGCGGCAGCTCCAGCTAAACGCATGTGAGACCGATGCAGCGGTCTGCGATGCCCATCGTCGTCTATGGCGATGCGGCGTCTCAGGCGCGAGCCACTGCGGCGCACGCGCGCGCGCTGCCAGCGCTGGTCGCGGCTTGTGAGGTGGGCGATGCGAAGCAGTGCGCGGCGGCCAGCAGCGAGACGCTGGCGGCGGCCGTGGCGCGGGCGCACGTGCTGGCGACGCGCGGGTGCAAGGCCGGCGACGCGGCGGCATGCTCGCTCGTGGCATGCCATGGCGGGAACCAAGCCTACGGCGACGCCTGGCCTTGGGGTGAGCGCTTCGGTAGCTCAGCGGCGAGCTTGTGCGGGGCGGCCTGTGAGCTCGGGGACTTCGCGAGCTGCTTTGTGCTGGCCAAGCTCGACAGCATGGGTGCCGTCGAAATGGACCTCGGCGCCGCCGGCGTGAAGCGCGCGCTGAAGCACGCCAGCGACTGCGCGAGCGCGGCCGCCTGCGTCGCGGCGGGCGATAAGGCCGCCGAAGCGTCGCGGCCCGATGAGTACACCTTCGACTGGCTCGCGGACTTCGAGTCCGCTGCCGCCCATCTGCGCGGCTGCGAGCTCGGGTCGGCCGTGGCGTGCGAGCGCGTCGTCGAGCATGTCAATGCGGCGTCCACGCCCGCGCTGGCCAAGAAGGGCTGCGCGGCGGGATTGGCCTCGCTGTGTCAGGTGTCCGAGAAGGCCGCGCGGTTGCTGGGGATGAATGCCTTCACGTCCGCCTGCAAGGCGGGGAGGCACCCGCGTGTCGCAGCGCGGCGGGCTATTTCGCGGCCGGCGCCGACGCCGACAAGCTCATCGCCCCGGCGGAAAATCGGCATGTCGAAGGCGAGACTGACGATCGCGCCGTCAGTGGCTGTCAGGTCGGAGCTCACCTCGGCGAGCGCACGGTGGCAGTCGGCGTAGCGGCAGGGCTGCCGGCGTCGTGATTGGAGTAGCCAGTGGCGACTGGGATTGCCGCGCTGATGCAGCTGTCCGATCAGCGCGCAGGTCTCGTCGCTGAGGGGCACCAGGCGCTCGTTGTTCATCTTGCCGAGGGGGACCTCGAGCCACGATCGCAGTGAGAACAGATCACCGTCTCGCGGCCACAGCCCCCACAAGGTAGGCCCGGAACGTAAGCTCGAACGCGGTCCCGGACGTCGAGAGGATGCACGTCTGCGGCCATCAGTGACCACAATCGCTTGGGACGTCGCGTGCTTTTGCGATGGCCCACGCAAGGCCCAGTTCGTAAAACTGGGCATCGCACCTCAACCGACTGCTCGTTCCTACGCTCACGGGATGGATGCGCCAGAAAGCCAACGGTTGATGTCGGATTGGCCGGTTATATCTCGAGACATTGCTTGGGGTGAGGGTGATTTTTCGGGGCAGATATCCGTGGGCGATGGGACACGGTCGGTGGGGGCGGCAGCACGCGCGGAGCCGCTGCAGGTTGGGTCTTCGGTGGATGGATCCTTCGAAGGCGAGGTAGTCCATGTGTGACTTGTTCTTGGCGGAGTAACCGCTCAACGTCTTGATCGCGGTTTTGGCTGGTGGGTTCTTGGCAAGAAGGAACGTGGCTGCAGCTCGTACAGAACTTCGTCGACGTCGCCTGTCCTCGGGAGGCCTTTGACGCGGTCTGCGAAGAGCTGGACGGAGGGATCGTCGGGATCGAACGCCGCCTTGGGGGTGTGATTCAAAGATGAGGGGCACTTGGCTCAACCCCGCATGCGGTCGTCTGCAGAAGGAGTCGTAGAACTTGATGAAGTGGGGCCAGCCGTGATCCATGCCATCGAAACCGCCTTCCTCGCCGTATCGGCTGATAGGGACTGTACCGGCTTCCAGGGCCACCCCCCTCAACTTCGATCACACCCGATGTGGCCGGCCCGCTTGCGTAACCGCGCGGCGAAAGCGATGGTGGCGCGGTGCGCGGCGTCTGAGCCTACCTAGCGCACGCGAGAGAGGCGTAGTGCACGAGCCAGCGGATGGGACCGCTTTGCGGGCGTCGCCCGACGACGGCTTCCGTCTCGTGTTCGAGCACGCGAGCGACGGCATCTTCATCGCGAACGGTGAGCGCTTCACCGCCGTGAACCTGCGTGGTTGCGAGCTCCTCGGCTATGCGCCCGGCGAACTCGACGGGCAGCTCTTCACCTGCGTTGTGCCGCCCGAAGACCTGCCGGCGCTCTACTCCGAGCTGTCGAACATGCTCGAAGTCGGCCTCGCGCGCCGCGAGTGGAGCCTGGTCAAGAAAGACGGCTCACGCATCGAGGTCGAGAGCACCAGCCAGCTCCTGCCCGATGGCCGCTTCATCGCGATGGTGCGCGATATCGGCGGATTGCGTAAGGCCCAACGCGAGCTGGATGCGACACGGGCGGCGTTGCGTTCGTTGGTCAATGCGCTGCCGAGCCCGGCCTTCATCGTCGACCGCGACTTCGTCGTGCTGATGTGCAACGACGCATTGGCAGAGGCGCTGGGGCTCGCGATGAGCGAGGTCGTCGGACAAAGCGCCGTGAGCATGTTGCCGCCACGGGTCGCGGCAGACCGTCTCGCACGTCTGCGCGAGGTGTTCGCGAGCGGCTTGCGCATGACCTTCGACGACGACAGCGGGGGGCGCCACTACCGCAACCACATCTATCCCGTGGTCGGCGCTGATGGCGTGGTCGAGCGCGTCGCCATCTTCGCCATCGACGTGACCGACATCTTCCGCGCCGAGACCGCCTTGCGCCTCAGCGAGGAGCGCATGCGCGCGACCCTCGACGGCCGCCCCGACGTCGCCGTGCAGTGGTACGACCGCGAGGGACGCGTGCGCCTCTGGAACCGCGCGTCGGAGCGAATGTTCGGGTTTACGGCCGCCGAGGCGATCGACAAGCCCCTGGTCGAGCTCATCTACACGCCCGAGCAACAGGCTGAGTTCCTTGCGGGGCTCGAAGAGATCGCCAACACCGGCGTGCCGATAGGCCCCGTCGAGCTGCCGTTCAGGCACCGCGACGGCACCCAGGGCGCGTGCCTGTCGACCATGTTCGAGATCCCGGGCGAGCACGGCGTGCCCTATTTCGTGTGCATGGACGTCGACCTCACCGAGCGCAAGCGCGTCGAGGCGGAGCTGCGCCAGGCCCAGAAGGAAGAAGTCCTCGGGCGGCTCGCGGGCGGCATGGCTCACGACTTCAACAACCTCCTGACCGCCATCGTCGGCTTCGCCGAGCTCGGGCTCGCACGGGTGCCGCGCGGATCGGAGCCGTCGGAGTGCTTCGAGTTCGTGCTCGAGGCGGCCCAGCGCGGCGCCGGCCTCACTGGCAACCTGTTGGCGTTCGCCCGCAAGAAGGTGGTGCTGCCGCGCTCGATCGTATTGCGCGAGGTGGTCGACCGACTGATGCCGCTGATGCGTCCGCTGATCGGCGAGCACATCGACCTGACGACCCATCACGAGCCCGGTCCGGAGCACGTCACGATCGACGTCGGCAGCGTCGAGCAGGTCATCATGAACCTGGTCGTCAATGCGCGCGACGCGATGCCGGTCGGCGGGCGCCTGACGATCGAGACGTACGCGGTGACCCTCCACGCGGCCGAGTCCCCGAAGGACCTCCAGCCCGGCCGCTACGTCGTGCTGGCGGTGAAAGACACCGGTGTCGGCGTGCCGCTCGAGCTGCACGCGCGCGTGTTCGAGCCGTTCTTCACGACCAAGAGCGTGGGGCAGGGGACCGGCCTCGGCCTCGCGACCTGCGCCGGCATCGTGCGCCAGGCGGGTGGTCACATCGGCCTCGAGAGCGGCCCCAGCGGCACCACGTTCAAGGTGCACCTGTCCGTCACGCCGGCCTCCAAAGTCGAGCCCGCCGCGGTGCGCGATGCGCGCGAGCGGGTGCGTGGTGACGAGACGATCCTGCTGGTCGAGGACGAGCCGTCCGTGCGCGTGCTGATGCAGCGTGTACTGCGATCGTTGGGATACCAGGTAATGATCGCCAGCGAGGGGCGGGAGGCACTCGAGGTGGCCGCCGCCTTCGCGGGCAAGATCCACCTGCTGCTGACCGACCTGGTGATGCCCGAGATGGGCGGGCTCGAGCTGGCCGAGGCGATGGCCATCGTGCGCCCCGAGACCCGTGTGTTGTTGTGCTCGGGCTACGCCTCTGACCCCGACCTCGCCAACCGGAAGTATGCGTTGTTGCCCAAGCCCTACGCGCCCGCATTGTTGGCGCAGCGCGTGCGCGATACGCTCGACGCGTAGTCTGGGGTGAAGCGGCGCTCGCCTCGGGCATTTCTCCCCGGGCGACCTCTATTGCCCGTTCGCAGGTCGTCTTCAACGCTCGGCCGAGCAAGCTCGGCCGCTACGATCGGTGGTTCGTGCTTCGCGCGGCGTGGTGGTTCGTGCTTCGCGCGGCGTGGTGGTTCGTGCTTCGCGCGGCGTGGTGGTTCGTGCTTCGCGCGGCGTGGTGGTTCGCTGGCACGATAATGGCTAACGAGCATCTCGCGCACGCACCATGCGTCGACTTACTCAGAGGGAGCTCTCGCCATGAAGACAATTTTCGCCCTGCTCGCATCCAGCTTTGGCCTCTTCGCGATGTCCTGTGACGGCGAGGTCGACCGCATCACCGACTGCGAGCAGATCTGCAGCCGCTACGCGGATTGCTTCGACGGCGGCTACGACGTCTCGGGTTGCCGCAGCGATTGCCGCAACAATGCCGACGACGACGCCAACTTCGACCAGCATGTCGACAACTGCGAGAACTGCCTCGACGACAAGTCGTGCGCGTCGGCCACCTTCTCGTGCGCCGCCGAGTGCACTGGCATCGTCCCTTAGTCGGACCACTCTATCGTAGCGGCCGAGCTTGCTCGGCCGGGCCGCGCTTCACAGGTTCGCGCAGAAGCTCGTGAGGAAGGCGTCGCCGGCGTCTTTATAGGTGCAGGCGTCGCGCGAGAGCCCGGTCCAGTCGGCCGTCGAGCTTCCGGGGATGTACCAGCGCGCGTCGGTGAGGACGCCGCGGCCGGGGACGTCGTCGCCGCTGGTGCCGAACTGGCGGGCGGAGCCGACGGCGCCGGTGAGGGCGACGAGAGGAGCCAGGAAGAAGTCGATGCCGCCATAGGTGCTGACCAACGAGGCGCTGTTGGTGATCGTGCCGTGGGTGTGGCCGAGGACCTGGACAGTGACGTTGAAGCCGATGCTGGTCGGCACATCGTCGGTCTGGGTGCCGAAGATGCGGGCCCATATCTGGGCGCCTGTCGTGGCGTTGAGCTTCACGACGCCGATGTCTTTGGCTGCGACATAGGTGCCCGCCGCGCCGGGGCCCTCGATGGCGCCCTGCAGCGCGCCGGTCGCGTAGACGAAGCCGCCCGTGACGATGAGATCGGCGGCGCCGTCGTCGCCAGCGCTGCCCCACTGCTGGGTCCAGTTCTCGCTGGTGCCGGTGATCTTGGTGACGTAGATTCCACCGCCGGTGGTGCCGGTCGTCGAGAGCGCGCCGCTGATGGCGGAGGCGGTGCGGCCCTGGACATAGATGCTGGTGCCGTCGAAGGTGAGGCCATCAGCGCTCTGGTCGAAGCTGTCGTTGTCGGCGTTCCAGATGTCACTGAAGACGCCGGCCAATGTAATTGCAACGACTCGGGGGCTGCGAATGAGGCCGGTCGCAGCGTCAGTCGACTCGAGCAACATTATGATGCGATTGGTGTCGAAATAGAGATCGACCACGCGGTCGCGGCGGGAGTTGTTGGTCTTGTAGCGCTTGATCCAGGCGATCGCGTTGGTCTGCGTGTTGACCTTGGCGATCCAGGCGTCGGCGTTCGCAGGCACGCCGGTGCTGTCGATATCGCCCTCGGTCATGCCCGCGATGTAGGCATTCATGGGTGTAGTGGCTGTCTTTTCGTCGAGCACGACCGCCGTCGCTGTGTCGCGCGCGGGCGTGCCGATCTGGATCTTGAGGTTGGTGGGGGTCTGAGCGCCCGAGCTACCGTACTCGGCGAGGAACGCGTCGCTATCGCCAAGCGCATTCTGGCCGAGGATGGCGCCGTCGGTCGTGCCGGCGAGATAGAGATCGCCCGCGTCGAACGCTGCCGCGGTGCCCTCGTCCGCGAAGAAGGTGCCGGTCTGGCGGATCCAGTCACTGGCGCTGCAGATGCACTGCGCGCAGCCGAAGTGCGCGAAGGTCGCGGGCTCGGAGCAGGGGCTGACACCGCCCGCGCCACCGTTGCCGATCGCCTTCGCGGTGACCTTGGTACACTCGAGCGCGGTGGCCGTGAAGTCTGCCTCGAAGTTGGGGGTGTCGCCCTGTGGGTTGCCAGTCACGCCGACGGGTGAGCCGTTGATCGGGCTGCCCGAGCAGTTGTCACCGTAGTAGAGGTTGACCACGTCGAGGTCGTTGACGGCCTGGCCCAGGGCTGTGATCGCGGTGGTGGTGCTGCTGGCCGAGGGGGGGGCGAACGAGAGCAGCTTCGGTGCGCCGACCGGGCGCGCATGTAGGTAGCTGAAGGGATTCGAGCACAGCGATGTGTTTCCGACAGCGTCCACTGCGCTCGCATAGAACAGCGAGGTCGTGTCGAAGTTCGCGGGTGCGTTGATGGTGAACGCACCGGTTGCGCCGACGGAGACACCGCTCGCGACGGGGCTGCCGGTGCAGGCGGTGCCGCGATAGATGTAGACGGTGGCGTTCGGCTCGAGGGCGCGGCCCGTCAGGTTCGGCGACTGGTCGGTGGAGCCTGACGCAGGCGCCGACGAGTCGATGATCGGCTTGGCCGGGCCACCCGAGTCGTGCTGGTAGGGGAAGCCAGCCGAGCACAGCGAGGGGTTGCCGAGCGCGTCACTGGCGGTCGCGTAGAAGGTGGTGATCGCATCTGGGGCGGCGGTGACCACGATGCCCGCGAAGTTGCCGGAGGCGCTGGCGCTGCCAGTGACGGGGGTGCCGGTGCAGGTGACGGTCGTGTAGACCTTGATGCTGCTATTGGCCTCGGCGGTTCCGGACAGCGACGGGGTCAACGAGTCGCCGGGGCTGACCGGGTTCGAGGCGGTGATCGCGGGTGCTGCGGGGCCAGTCGTGTCGTGCACATAGGTCATCGGGTTCGAGCACGGCGAGGCGTTGCCGATGCCATCGCGCGCGAGCGCGGTGAACGTGGTCGTGGTGTTCGCGAGGACCGTGGCGCCAATCGTGAACGTCGTCGGGGCGTTGCTGAGGGTCGCGATTGCCGCGCCCGAGCACGAGCCGTTCGCGAACAGGTCGATGCTGGCGCCGGGCTCGCTGAAGGTGCCGTTGATGACCGGTGTGGTGCTGGTCGTGGAGGGCGAGGTCGGGGTCGTGCCGGTCAGGACCGGGGCGGTCGGGGCGCTGCCGTCGTGGGTGTAGGTCAGCGCGGCTGAGCAGACCGAGAGGTTGCCGGCAAGGTCGGTGGCGGTCGCGGTGAAGGTCGTGGTGGCGTTCTCGGCGGCGGTGACCGAGCGCGTGAACCCGGCGACCGTGGTCGGTCCGAAGGTCGCGACGGCGCTGCCTGCGCAGTTCGCGGCGGCGTAGAGGCGGACCGTGACCCCGATCTCCGACGTGCCCGACAAGGTCGGGGTGAGGTTGTTCGCGGGCGAGACGGGGACCGTGCCGGTCAGCACCGGAGCGGCCGGCGCCTGGCTGTCGGCGACGTAGGCGAGCGGGTCCGAGCAGTCCGAGACGTTGCCCGCGCTGTCGGTCGCGCTGGCGCGGAAGTTGGTCGTCGTGTTGGCGGGGAGCGAGGTCGCGAACGAGAACGACTTGTCGCCGGCGGCGATGACGGCGACCGTCGGAGCGCCGAGCGGGGTGACGCATGCGTCGGCATAGAGGCGCACGGTGGTGCCGGCATCGGCGGTGCCGCGCACGGTCGGAGTCGTGCTCTGCGCGGGCGACGCGGGGGTGGTGCTGACGAGCACCGGCTTACTGGGTCGGTTGCCGTCGTGCACGTACGCGAGCCCGACCGAGCAACCCGAGACGTTGCCGGCCTGGTCGGTCGCCTTGGCATAGAAGGTCGTGGTCGCGTTGGCGCTAGCGATGCCCGCGATCGCGAAGACACCGGTCGTCGCATCGGCGGTCGCGCTGCCGGGCAACGGGGTCGTGCAGGCAGAGCTGGTGAAGAGCTGGATCGTCGTCGCGATCTCGGCCGTGCCGTTGATGGTCGGCGTGAGGTTCGTGTTGGAAGGCGAGGGCGGGGTCGTCGAGATGAGGACCGGCGCCGACGGGGCCTGGCTGTCGTGCACGTACGCGAGCGGGGCCGAGCAGCCCGAGACGTTGCCGACCACGTCGACGGCGTCGGCGACGAACTGCGTCGTCACGTTGGGCGAGGCCATGCCGCTGATGGCGAAGGCGCCTTGCACGATCTGCGCGGTGCCGAGCGGCGTGCCGCTGCAGGTGCCGACGTAGAGTCGCGCGGTCGCGACGTCTTCGACATCGCCGGTGCCCGACACGAGCGGCGTCAACACGGTGCGCGAGGGCGACGTCGGATTGGTCGCGACCAGCACCGGGGTCGCCGGCGAGAGCGAGTCGTGGGTGTAGACCAGCGGGTCGGGCGAGCAGTCCGAGACGTTGCCGGCGCCGTCGGTCGCGGTGCCATGCAGAATCGAGGTGGTGTTCGCGGGCACGGTGATCGACTCGGCAAACGTGCCGGTGGCGGTGACGAGCGTCGTGCCGAGCGCGAGCGTCAGGCAATCGCCATCCGCATAGAGCGTGACCGTCGATCCGGCCTCAGAAGTTCCCGAAATCGTGGGCGTATCGTTGGTCGAAGGCGACACCGGATCGGTCGCGGCCAGCGTCGGCGGAAGCGGTGCCTCGAGGTCGCAGGCGTCGCCGGGTGCTGTACCGTCGGAGTCGGCCTGGTCGGTGTTGGCGACGAGCGGGCAGTTGTCGGCCGCATCGAGGATGGTGTCGTCGTCGTCGTCGGAATCACACGCGTCACCGAACACGTCGCTGTCGCTGTTTCGCTGATCGAGGTTCGGGGTCAGCGCGCAGTTGTCGTCGCCATCGAGCACCGTGTCGTTGTCGTCGTCGGGGTCGACGCAGTCGGCCAGGTCGTCGTCGTCGCTGTCGAGGAAGCCCTCGTCGGTCTGGTCGTCGCAGTCGTTGTCGCGCCCGTCGCAGATCTCGTCGGCATACGGTCGCGCGTCGCACGCGCTCAGGCCGAACTCGTTGCAGGTGCGCGCGCCGACGCATGTGCGGTCGCTGCACGCCGTGGTCGCGTCCTCTTCGATGGCGCGGCCCGAGCACTCGCAGGCGCCGTTGGTCGGCACGCATTGCTGAGTCGTGGCGCCACCTTCGAGCGCCGTCACCGACTTGCAGCTGTAGCCTTCGGGACAGAAGCCGTCCGCGCAAGCGAGGCCGCAGAAGGCGCCGGCGCGATCGTCGTCGCCCTTCACACAGCGGTCGGCGGTCGTGGTGATGGCGCCGGCCTGGCACTGCGCGTCGCTGGTGCAGGGGCGGCACAGGTTCAGGCCGACCTCGATACAGATGAAGGTCGGGTCGGGGCCGGGCTGCTGGATGAGGCTGCAGCGCCAGTCGAGCGGGCACGAGCTGGTGCAGTACTGCGTGCACACGAAGCCGCCGTCGCGCGACGGCAGGCAGAAGTCGCTGTTACAGTCGGAGTTCTCGCCGCACGGGCAGCCGAAGCCGCCGGGGTCAGTCGCGCAGGTCGCCTCGACCTCGGTCTCGACGTCGGGTGTGTTGGTATCGGTCGCGTCGACCCCGACCTCGGCGTCTGATGTCGCTTCGAAGAACGATATCTCGTCGGCCAGCGACGTCGCATCGCTGACGTCGACGACGTCACCGTCGCTGCGGCTGCCGCCCTTGTCGTCGCCGCTACAGCTGACGAACAGGGCGAGCGCGATGGGGACAAAGGCGACGGAGGAGGCGAGGGCGGAGGCGAGACGGAGCGCGTGCATCCAGTCGATTAGGCCAATCCACAGCGCGAAAGCAAGCAGGCAAGCAGCCACGGGTTGCGACGAGTCAGATGGGGCGCGCGATCTCGAGGTACTCCATCCAACGCGTGATCTGGCGCGCATGCTTGCCGTAGAGGCGGCCGACTTCGGTCTTGTTCCAGTCGTTGTCCACGAGGCACTGCAACAGCTCACCGCGCGACGGCGTGCGATTGCCGCCGGGGTCGGGCTTGCCTGCCTCGGCAGCCGAAGGCGATGTCCCTTTGGCGGGGCGCGTCTGGTCGCCGGTGACCGGGTTGTGGAACGGGCTCGTCGCCTTCAAGGCGCGCGCGGCCTTGTCGCACATCGGCCGGTCGAGCTCGTCGCGGCCGCCGGCACGCACCAGGGCCACGAGCCGCTCGATAAAGGCGTCGAGCTCGCGCACGCTGCCGCGCCACGGGCGACGCAGGAGATCGAGCGCGACCTCCCAGGGGATCGCGCCGGTGAAGGCGTGGCGCCGCAAGAGCGCCTGCGCCGTCGGCAACACATCCTCCGGTCGCGCATCGAGCGCCGGCAGGTGCACACGAAAGCGCCCGAGGCGATCGAGCAGGTCGGCGCGGAAGCTACCCGCCTCGACGAGCTGGTCGAGGTTGCGATTGGTCGCGGCGATCACCAGCGCATCGAAGGCTATCGGCGCCTTGCCTCCGAGCCGGGTGACCTGTCGTTCTTCCAACAAGTTCAGTAGCTTCGCCTGCTCGCTCAGCGGCAGGTCGGCGACCTCGTCGATCAACAGGACGCCGCCGTGCGCACGCTCGAAGTAGCCCGGACGTCCCTTCACGTCGGTCGCGTACTTGTCGACCACACCGAAGATGTCGGCGCCGCTGGTGCCATCAGCCAGGGCCGGCGCGGGCAGGTCGACGAAGGGAAGGGTCGCGTCGCCGCGCTTGGCGACCAGCAGGCGCTGGGCCTCGCGCGCGACGACCTGCTTGCCGGTGCCGCGCGGGCCGGTGACGAGCAGCGACTGGGTCACGCGCTTGTTGCGCTCGAAGCGCAGGGCGACCTCGGAGACGAGCAACGACAGCTCGTCGCGCACGCGGCCGAGCGCGTCGCTGATGCCGATCAGCAGCGAGCCTGCGGGCGTCGGGGCGGTATTCTCGACCAACATCCAGAGCGTGCGACCGGTGCGGATCACGCGCCGCGGGGCAACCACCACTTCGCCGTCGAGTCGCGCCTCTTCGAGCAATGCCGGCGCGAGCAGGTAGGTGCCGTTCGCGCTGGTCTTCCAGCGCTGGCCGGCGGCGGCGCCATCGCTGACCGTCACGATGCCGCCTTCGAGGTGCGCGGTCGCATGCTCGCGCGACATCCAATCGTCTTCGGCCTGCTCGTCCGCCACCCGCGCGAGCACGACCGGCTTGCCTTCTTCGAGCGGCAACGAGAGGCCGAGCGCGCTGGCGATGGGGCTCGCGACCACGACCATGTCGAGGCGTGGGGCGGCGTTGGTCGCCACGCGCAGCGCCGAACGATCGTCCGAACGAAATGTAGGTCGGTTGCGCATCCGTGAAGCTCTATTCTCCACCGTTCACGGAGGGCTTCGGTGAGCGTTGCCTTCCGCGAACGGTAGCTGAATCGATACTCGACCTCGCGCCGGTACGCTACCCTGAGCATCGCGAGCGGATTTCTGGTTGCTCTCGCCTCGCCACGGCTTCGCCTGCTCGGCGAATTGCTCTCCGCGGCGCCTTTCTCTATATTCGGGGCGCCGTCGAGCGCGCGCTGCGACACTCCGAGGTCCATGGATCCCCAAGAAAAAGTCTGCGAGCAGTGCCACCAGGTCAAGCGCACGTCGGGTGACGTGTGCCCCGACGACGGGGGCAAGCTGCACGCCGTCGCCGACGAGCGGGCGCTCGTGGGGCGCGTCATCGACAACAAGCTCACGCTCACAGGCGTCGTCGGCAAGGGCGGCATGGGCGTTGTCTATCGCGCCCGCCAGCACTCGATGGACCGCGAGGTCGCGGTCAAGGTGCTGCATCCGAACTTCGCGAGCGACACCGAATCAGTGCGCCGCTTCCTGCACGAGGCGCGCGCCGCGACCCGGCTCGAGCACCCGAACGTCATCACCGTCTTCGACTTCGGGCGCACCGACGATGGCCTCCTCTATATCGTGATGGAGCTGCTCAACGGGCACTCGCTCGGCGAGGAGATCGAGCGCGGACCGATCGCGCCCGCGCGGACAGTGCACATCCTCACGCAGATCGCCGACGCCGTGCATCACGCGCACGAGCGCGGCCTGGTGCACCGCGACCTGAAGCCCGAGAACGTGATCCTCGTGCATGGCTCGGCGCTGCGCGGCGACTTCGTCAAGGTGCTCGACTTCGGCATCGCGATGATGCGCAGCTACGACGGCATCGAGCGCATCACGCGCACCGGCGCGGTCTGCGGCACGCCCGCCTACATGTCGCCCGAGCAGGTCCTCGGCGACGAGGTCGACGCGCGCAGCGATGTCTACTCGCTGGGCGTCATCGCCTACGAGATGTTGAGCGGCATGCATCCGCTGCCGGCCGACACAGCGATGCGGCAGATGCTCGCCCACCTCGAGAAGCCGGTGCCGCCGATTGCGACCGTGGCGCCGCAGCTCGTGTTGCCGCTCGGGCTCGAGCGGGCGGCCCTGCATGCGCTCGAGAAGAAGCGCGAGCAGCGAACGCCGAGTGCCTTGGCGTTCGCGAACGAGCTGGTGGCGGCGCTCGGTGGTGGCGCTGCGGTCGGCCCGGTGCTCGGCGTGCCGGTCGCGGGCGCGGTGGTGAGCCGGCCCGAGATCGGGAGTACATCCAGCGAGCGAAGCAACGACCGCTCCGAGCGCGGCTTTGCCGATACCGCGCGCGCGACCTCGATCCCGCGGCCCCGCAACATCAAGCGCCTGTTGCCGTACATCGCGGTGCTGGCGGTGTTGGTGCTGGCGGTGGTCTTCCTTGCGACGCGGCCGGACGCCACGGGCGAAGTGACCGACACGCGCGGGCACGGGGACAATGTAGCGGTGAGCCCGCCGCCCGCGCCGACGAACGTGGTGGCGGCGATGCCGGATGTCACGGTCGCTGACGCGAAGGTCATGGTTGATGCAACGGTTGCGGCGCCCGAGACGACGCTCGACACGACTCCGGCCGAGACGATTGCACCCGAACCGACTACGCCCGAGATCGTTGCGGCGCTGCCCGTGCGCATCGACGTGAGCTCGATACCGGTCGGCGCGGTCGTGTTGTTCGATGGCAGCGAGATCGGCGTGACACCGCTCGAGGTCGCGTTGCCGACGACCGGCAGCGCGACGCTGGTCGTGAAGAAGGCGGGGCATCGCAGCGAGACGCGCACCTTGACGGCGACGAGCACCGACCTTTCGCTGAAGCTCGAGCGACTGCCGCGTGGTCCGCGCGGAGACGCACCGCCGATCGTTCCATGAGCGCGTTGGATGATGGACCGCCACTGAAGCCCGACCAGGTGTTGCGGACCACGGCACGTTCGCTGCGCGTAGCGGTGCCGCGTGCCAACCCGGCGCAGCCAGCCGTATCGCCTGCGGCTGCCGTTGCTGGCCAGCCCGCTCTACCCAAAGACCTCAGCTGGCTGCTCATCGTGCTGGTCGCGGCCAGCGTGCTCGGCTGGCTCGGGCTGCTGCAGACTTACGGCATGTGGTCGTTCACGCTGGCGACGGTCGCGTGTGTGCTGGTCACGGCGACGCCGGTCTTCTCTCCAGGGAAAGAGCGTGGGCCGACCGTGTTGCTCGCACTCGGCGCGGCGGCGTTGTTGCCGGTGCTGGCGATCGCCGCGGACCTCGCGGGGATCTCCAAGCCGCCTTCGAGCTACGTCATCGGCTTCACCGGCACAGCGGTCTTGGGCGCGCTGTTGGCGGCGCTGGCGGTGCCGCTGCGGAGGGCCACGGCGCCGATCAGCGTCAAGGTCGACGAGGCGCCGGTCGGTCGTTATCGGCTCGTGCGCAGGCTCGGCATGGGCGGCATGGGCGAGGTGTGGCGGGCCGAGCACGACACGCTCGCGCGCCCCGCGGCGCTGAAGCTCATCAAGCGGCAGAAGCGCGAAGACGCGTCACTCGAGAAGGAGATCTTGGAGCGCTTCCGCAAGGAGGCCGAGGTCACCGCACGCCTGACCTCGCCGCACACGGTCGTGCTCTATGACTTCGGCGTGACCGAGCAGGGCATCCTCTACTACGCGATGGAGCTGCTCGAAGGCATGAGTATCGGGCACCTGGTCGAACGCTACGGTCCGCTCGACGAGGCGCGCGTGGCGTTCTTTCTGCGGCAGGCGTGTCACTCGCTGATCGAGGCGCACGACGCGGGTCTCGTGCATCGCGACCTGAAGCCCGACAACCTGTTCGTGGCGCACCTCGGGCGCGACGAGGACTTCCTCAAGGTGCTGGACTTCGGGCTCGTGAAGGAGCTCGACTCGGCGCCGTTCGACCCACGTGACAAGCGTCCGCGTATGCAGCTCACGATCGCCGGTGCCCGCCCCGGCACGCCCGGTTTCATGGCGCCCGAGCAGATCCTCGGCAACGCGCCGATCGACCAGCGCGTCGACGTCTACGCGCTCGGCTGCGTCGCCTACTTCATGCTGACCGGCAGCGCCGTCTTCCAGGGCAAGGTCGAGGCGCAGGTCTTGTTCGCGCACGTCGACACGCCGCCCGACCCACCGTCGGTCCGGGTCGGTCGTGCCCTGCATGCCGAGCTCGAGGCGATCGTGCTGCGCTGCCTCGCGAAAGATCCGCAAGCGCGCCCGACCATGGAGGCGCTCGATGCGATGCTCGCGGGTCTCGTGTTCAGCGCACCCTGGAGTCAGGCGCGTGCTCGCCACTGGTGGGCGACAGCGCTGCCTAAAACGATCGACGACTGATTTCATGGCCTCGCGCGGCCATCAAATATTCGCGAACTCAGCGAGCGAGCCATGACAGCGCGGGATATTTCTGGCGTTCGGCCGCCAGCAGCGGTCGGCTCATGATCCGTAAGGCATCGAGATCACCGGCGAAATAGCGAACGTCCTGACCGCCGCCACGCCCCACGAAGAGCGGTGCGTCGGCCAGCTCGGGGGTCGGCGCGGCGTTCGTCGTGTTGCTCGTGACGTTCGTGTCGACCAGCACCGACAGCGCGTTGGCCTCTCGGTCGTAGCTTCCGCCAATCGATGTCCAGCTGCCGGCGGTCACCGCCGCGCTGCTCGACACGTTCTGGCCGACCCCGCCAAGGCCGCGGAAGTGGTGTTCGGCCATACCGGTCTGGTCGAAGCCGAGGCCGTAGTTCAACGACACCTCGCCGGGTGGTGCGCCGGTGCCGGGGCGCTCGACGATCAGCTGGTCGGTGGCCGCGCCGGCCAGGCGGACGCCGACCTCGATGCTCCATTGAGCGAGGCCGAGCTCGCCGGTGTGCTCGCGGCTGAGGCTCTGGGTGGCGCCATCGAACGACAGGCCGAGGCCGCCATCGAGGCCGCGCGTCCAGGTCAGCGGGCCTTCGGCCGTCAAATGTAAGCCATTGCTTGATATATCCAGCACGGTCGTGCCCAGCGCGCTCTCGAAGCGCCACCACGCGACATAGCCGGTGCACGACGACACCAGGGAGCCACACGTGTTGATAGCCGGCGCGACGACATCGACGTTGCCCGCGCGCAGCTCGATCGGCGCGAGCGGATTGACCATGCCTTCGCCGACGTCCTCGGTCGGGCCGGTGTCGACGAGGAAGCGCACGTGCGGCAGCGTCGGCCACACGCGATTGGTCGCGTAGCCGATCGGCATCACCGCGTCGTGCAACACGAGGTCGTCCATCGCCATGTTGGTCAGGACCGGCTGGTTGGCACCCGGCGGGCGATGAAAGAGCATGATCGGCAGCATGTTGTCGGAGGGCACGCCGCTCGTCGCGACGCTGCCTTCGAGCACACCGTCGATCACGACGCGCTGCGCCTTGTCGTCGTAGCTCGCCATCACGTGGTGCCAGCGATCGTCGGCGATGTTGCTCGTGCCGAGCACGCCGCCCGCGCTGGTGCGCAGCTCGACCTTGCCGTCGCACAAGCGCAGCGCGAAGCCGTCCGCCAGGTTTGCCGCGTCGCTCTGCGCGACCATCAGCGTCGCGCCATCATCGAAGCTTGCGCTCGTGCAGGTGCGCGCGCCCTCGCTGGTCGCGACACGCAGCCACATCTCGATTGTCAGCTCCGGCCCCCACGCCGGGCGCTTGTCGGCGATCAACGCGGGTCCGGGGCCCGCGGGTCGCACGGCGCCACCGTCATCGCCGAACGCGCCCGCCTCGGACGAGATCGTCATCGTCGTGTTTGCGCCGCTGAAGTCGTCGCGCACGTAGCTCGGCGTGAAGTCGCCGCTGAGTGGCCATACCCCGATGACGTGCTCGACCTCGGCGCCGCTGTCGCTATGCGGGCGGCGTCCGATGATCTCGCGCAAGAGCATGGCGGGCGGGCCTCCGCCGGTGCGCACGACGCGCAGGTCGTCGTAGTCGGGCTGCGCTTCGGCGATGAGTTTCGCGCCGAAGGGTCGGCGCATCTGCACATAGCCACGCACTTCCCAGGGCGGCAGGGCACGTCCGAAGACGACCACGTCGTCGGCTTGCGGAGGTTGCCCGAGGTCGTGCTGGTCCATCGGGAACTTCGCGCCGACGAAGAAGGTCGTCGTCACGAGACTCAGCGCCGGGCGCACCACCGCACCCACCGCGCCATCCAGATAGAGCACCGCCACCGCGGTGTCCGGATCCCAGCTCAAGGCGACGTGCTGCCAGCCCGCCGTGACCGCGCCGAAGGTCGTCTTCGTGCCGGACAAGAGGGCTGTCCACTGGCCGCCTTCGATCCCCAGCGCGAGCTCCGATGTGGGCGCTTTGTCCGCCTCATAGCCGATCACGTCGTAGGTCTTCGCGACACCGCCCGCGTTGATGTTGAACCAGCCCATCAGCGTCTGCGCGCGCGGGCCCGGCGCGGTGATGATGCCGAAGAAGCGCGGCGCTACCATAGCGGCCATGCCGAGGCCGGCCTGGCTGGTGCCGTAGACTTTCACGTCGTCCGGCCCGAGGCTCAGGTCGTACTCGCTGCCGCCCACGGCGTTGTCGCGGTTGTTCTCCATCGCGAAGTAGGCGAGCAGCGTCGGGTCGCTGAGCTTGCCATTCTCGAGCGCGACCTCGAGCGGCTCACCCATGCGGGCCTGACCGCTGGCGCCGCTGCTGCGCTCGGCACGCGCGAGCCCGAACGGCAGTGCTGTGTCGCCGGGGCCGTGCTCGGGCTCGAACACGAACAGCTCGCGCTTGGTCGGCAGGCAGGTGCCGGTCGCGGAGATCGGCTCGACCGCGCAGTCCTCGACGACCTCGGGACCGACCTCGGTCTCGGGGGTGACCTCGGTGTCGGGCGTGACCTCGCTGTCGGGCGCGACCTCGGTGTCGGCCGTGACCTCGCCAGTGTCGCCAGTGTCGATTTCCTCGCTCGTGTCGGCCGTGTCGCCCTCGTCGGGTACGTCGGGCGTCTCGCTCGTGTCGGCCGTGTCGCCTTCGTCGGGCGCATCGGGCGTCTCGCTCACGTCACCGTCGGCGACCTCCGCAGGGACCCTCGTGTCCGCGTGGAAGATGTCGTTGAACTGAGGCTCGGTGAGCTTCTCGGATGGCTCGAGACAGCCCGTCGCCAGCACCAGGAGCGAGCCCAGCGCGACGAACGCATGCGAAATCGGGAATGCGGATCTCATCAGAAGCTCGCTCCTCCGAGGACCATGCCACCACCCGCGATGGGCACGACGCGCAGGTCGCCTTCGCCTGGGGCATCGTCGAGCAGGATCATGGTGATGCCGGCGACCACCGCGGCGCCGCCTACGGCCAGCAGGATCTGGCTCGCGAGCAGGCGGTCATCAAGCGCCGAGTGCAGGCTGTCGTAGCTGCGCGCGTACTCGCGAAACGGGATCTCGAAGTTGTTCTTCGAGGTCGCCAGTGCGTCGATGTCATCGCTCGTGCTCGCGGCCCAGAAGTAGAATCCGGTGCCGATGCCCGCGACCGCCAGGCCACTGACCAGCGTCACCCAGCCCGGCGTCGCGAGGCCATTGGGCGAAAATGGCGGCGCCTCTTTGACGAGCGTTATCTGGACGCGCGACTCGGCCCCCGCGCTCACGACCACCTCGCGCGTCGTGGCGACGTGACCTGGATGGCTCACGACCAGCGTGTGCATCCCGACCACCATGTGCATCGCCAATGGCAGCACGCCGAGGTCGACCCCGTGGTCGCTGACGCGCGCGCCTGTCGGTCCGCCCTCGATGAACAACATCCCGGTCAGCGGCGCTTCCGCGGTCGGCTTCGCGGCCAGCACGAGCGGCACCTCGCGCCGACCTCCGAGCGGGTGCGACACCTTCGCCGTGCGGCTCACAAAGCCCTCGGCCGCTGCCTCGATGGTCGACTCGGTGGTCGTCACCCAGACCTCATACGGCGCCGCCAGCGGCACCCCATCGCGGGTCACACGCGCATCGGCGGGCACGACCTGCAGGACCAGCAACGCGTGATCCTTGAACAGCAGCGCCCGCACCTTGCTGCGCAGCTCGGCCACCAACCCCGCGTACTTCTCGGGCGTCTGCAGCAGCTCGGCGCGATTGAGCGTCGTCCACGCGTCCATGCCCTCGCCACTTTCGTACAGCGTATTTGCAAGGTTATACGCGTACTTCCAGTTCGCATCGAGCTTCAGCGCGTCGCGCCACAGCTCGATCGCCTGGCGCAGTCGACCCGCCCGATGTGCCGCCACCGCCGCCTCGTGGAGGCGCTCCGCCGGCTTGGTCTCGGCCGCGTGCACGACACCCGTCAGCCGCGGCGCGGCCACCGATCCGATTGCCAATGCGGTCGTCAGTGCGGCCGTCAGCAGAAGCGCTGCCGCCCTCATTCGCCGGCCTCGTGATGCGGGTTCGCGTAGACCAGCGGTCCCACCTGGGCCACGCGGAACACGAACGCGACCTTCTTCGCGCTGCGCAAGCCGGTATGGAAGATGACCAGCGGCGCGCCCTCGGCGACCATCTGCTCGGGGATGCTGGCGTCGTGCAGCCACTGGATCGGCTCGCCTTCGGAGCCGTGTCGCACGAGGTCCATGTCGCCGTGCTGCATCACGTCGTAGCGTGCGCCGCTGCCTGTCGTGAACCATGCGAGCGCGGTCAGCGGGTAGCCGCCGCCATCCGCTCGGTGGGCCGCCGCCGCGCGTTGCAGGTCAGCCGCCAGCACCATCGCGCTCTCCTGGAACGACTGGCGCAGCTCGTCAGCCGCGTTCTCGGCTGCGTCGACCAACACGCGAAAGCGGGTCGCCCCGACCTTCATCGGGTCACTCGACTGGGGTACGGGCTCGTCCTCGACCGGCCCGAACAGCAGCTGGCGGCCGGGTAGCGAGTGGTCGTCGGGCGGCAGGTCGGGACCGGCCGCGACGATGAGCAGCTCGCTCGTTCGGATCGACTCGAGCTCGACGGGATTGCCCAGCCGCACCGGCTCGCTCAGCTTGATGTAGCCAGCCACCCGCTGCGCCTGTGGTCGCGCGCTGGCGCGATAGACATAGGCGCGCGACCCGTCCGAGGCCGGGCGATCGAGCTCGAGGAAGGAGCCAGTCGCGGTCATCGCGAGCAGCGCGACGTCGGCCAGCGGCTCGACCACGCGCACGAGATCCATGCGCGCCTCGAGCACTCGCTCGGCATATTGCAGCATGCACACGATCAGCTCGCGGCTGCGCAGATCCCACGTCACGCGCACGCCCTCGGTCGCGTCGGGCCCATCGGTCGCATCGGGGGCGCTCGCCAGCTCGTTCGGGAAGCGCCGCTCGAGCACGAAGCGCTCGTCCTCCGTCAACTGTGAGTAGTAGGCGAGGGCGAGGTGCTGCTCCATGCGCTCGTCCGGCGTGGCCGCGAGATAACGCTCCTCGAGGTCGGCCATGTCGCTCAGGCGAACCGGCAGCGGCATGTGTTTCGGTCGTTCGGGGTGGTGCGCGGGGCGTTTGCTCATGACGTGTGCTCCTCGGACGGACTGTCCGGGAGGTCGTCGCTGTCCCGGACACTGTCCGACTGTAGCACGGGTCTGAGCGAGAGTGCCGGCGTGGCGTTGAGCCCCTCTGAGCCTGATTCTATGCCACCTTCGTGCGGGTCCTCCGGTCGCTCGCTGTTGCTCGGCGCCTCGGTGACGACCGCCGGTGCGGGCGCCCGAAACAGCTCGGAGCACGCGCCGCATTGCACCTGAGTGCCCGCGGGATGCGCGGCCGACACGCTCAGACGGGCGTTGCAGGCGGGGCAGGTGAGGTAGCGATGAAGGCTTGAAGCGACCATGACGGCGACAGCCTTCGCAAGTGCTATGCCACGAGAATTCGCCGAGCAGGCGAAGCCGCGGCGAGGCGAGAGCAACCAGCAGATGCAGGTCGTGAGCGACTTCCGCAAAGTGATGAGTTGTCGTTGAAACGTCTCAGAGTCTCAGGCAGCGTCGGCCCCGTTCAGCACAGGCACCGTCACAAAGGCATCCAATCCCATGTTCATCCGTCTCCGAACGCTCTGCGCCGCCCTCCCGCTCGTCCTCGTCACCGCCTTCGCACCCGCCGCCCTGGCCGAAGAGGGGCCTTCCCCGCCGATCTCCGAGCTGCCGCCGTCCGAGCAGGCACGTGAGCGCGATGCGGCCATCGACCGCGGCTTCCTGACGAGCCACGCGGAGACGATCGGCAAGGGCAAGTGGGCGATCAACGCGTACGAGCTGGTGTTCCTCGGCTTGACCTACGGCTTCAGCGACGACATCCAGGTCTCACTGTCGACCTTGTTGCCCGTCGTCGAGGACATCCCGCTGGTGCTCGCGCTGCAGCCGAAGTTCGTGCTCGCGCGCACGCCCGAGACGGTGGTCGCGCTGCGCGTGCCGTTCACCTACGTCAATGACCTGTCGTCCAACTCGAACTCGGCCGGCACCCTCGGCGCGGGCCTCGTGGTCGACCACTACTTCGGACCGACCGGTCGCATCGGGCTCCACGCGGGCCTGCTGGTCACGGGCGTGTTCGGCGACTTCACCTTCTCCGACGGAAACAACGACGGTGCCGACGACAGCGACCGCGTCGGCTTCGCGAACGGCGCCGTCTTCGAACTCGACCTCGGCGCCAGCTTCGGCGTGTCGAACGCGGTCAAGATCATCGTCGAGGGGCAGATCTTCGCAGCGGCTGGCGAAGGCGGCTTCGAGGTCGCCGACGTGGTGCTCATCAACTACGGCGTGCGCATCCACGGCTCGGGCCTCGCGGGCGACCTCGGCTTCGTCCGCCCGATCGGCATCGACTCGAGTCTGATCCTGGGTGTCCCGTACGTCGCGATCAGCGCGCGGTTCTAACCCCACCGCTCACGCGCCTCACCGCGGCGTGGCTTGCCGCTCGCGGTGCGGGGCACGCTGCGGGGAGAGGTCGCGACGACCTCGTGTACCAATAGATCGAGGCGGTCCGCGATGTGCTCGCGGACCGACTTCTTCAGCGTGGTCGCGTCGACTTTCGCGTCGACCTCGATGACGACGATGACCTTCTCGGGTCCGCCGCTCGGGTCGACGACGCCGAACGCGATGACGCCGCCCGTGCGGATGCCGGCCACCTCGAGCGCGACCGCTTCGATCTCCTCCGGGAAGAAGTGGCGGCCGCGCACGATGATGACGTCCTTCTCGCGACCACTGATGTAGAGGTCGCCGTCGAACACGAAGCCGACGTCGCCGGTCTTGACCCAAGGCCCCGCGAAGGCCGCGGTCGAGCGCTCCAGGTCGCGCCAGTAGCCGACCATCGCCGATCGGCCCGTGACCTCGACGCGGCCTGCGATCCCTTCAGTGACGGCGTTTCCGCGCGCGTCGACGACCCGCACGGCGGTGCCTTCCAGCGCCTTGCCACACGACACCAGCTCGAGCCCGTCGGGGTCCGCTTGCACCGGCTCACCCGGCGCATTGGCCGGGCGCACGCGCATCGAATTCAGGCCACTGGCGATGGTCACGACGCAGGCATATTCGGCCAGCCCGTACGCGACGATCCACGGGTCGGGCGCGAACCCGAGCGGCGCCAGCGTGGCCGCGACCTTGCGCAGCACATGCGCCGCGACCGGCTCGGCGCCGACGACGCACCCGCGGATCTGCGACAGGTCCGGCAGCGCGATGCCACGCGCTGCATCTTTGATGAGGCGGCGCGCGGCCAGATCGAACGCGAACGGCGGCCCCGACAAGAGCGTCGCGCCGTGTTCGGCCGCGACGCGCAGCCACTGCCCCGGGTCCATCGCGAACTGCTCGGTGGTCATCAGGACCTGCTCGGCGGTCTCGCTCAAGAGGAACGCGAGCGACCCGACCAGGCCCATGTCGTGCGCGAGCGGCACCCAGTAGCAGCCGACATCGTGCGCGCTCGCGCCGAGCCGCTCGGCGATCGCCTGGCCATTGCCGAGCACCGCGTCTTGCGTGAGGACGACGCCCTTCGGGTCACCGAGCGAGCCCGACGTGAACTGGATGAGGCCGATTCCATGCGGTCGCGCGTGGGTCGGCGCGGCATCGAGGCGGGTCGGATCCAGCAGCTCGAGGTGACGCGTGATCGGTGACGCCGTGAGCAGCGAACGCAGCGCTGGCGTCGTGATGACCGGTGCGTCGTCGGCGATCTTGGCGACGCGCGCGAGCCCCTCGAGGTAGCGCGTCATGTCGGCGAAGGGGCGCGGCTGCGGCAAGACCGAGGGCACGAGACCCGCATGCTGGGCCGCGAAGAAGGCGGTCACCGCAGCCGAGCCGTTCGGCAGGACCAGCAACACCGGCCGCCCCACCGGATACTGTTCGGCCAGGGCCGAGCCCATCCGCTGGGCCGCGTGTCGCAGCTCGGCATAGGTCAGGCGCGTCGCCTCACCGATGAAGTGGAAGCCACGAGATGTGCGCGCGGCGGCATCGAGAGCATCGAGCATCGAACGGGCCATGCCCGCCGATAACACAGGTCGATCAGAACGGCGATTCACACACCAGCGCGCAGCGGCCGATCGCATCGCAAGAGCCTTCGTCGCAGCGCTGCTGACCGCCGCTGATGAGCGCCGTGTCACACGTGCCGCCGAGCGCGACGTGGTCCAGGACACGCAGCGCGCAGCGGCTCGAGGTGGGGTCGCACAGCATGTCCAGCGGGCAGCCGGTGCTGGTCGCGCGCGGGTCGCAGGCACCGTCGACGTCGCTCCACGGGCTGCAAATGCCGAGCGTAATCGAGACGCTACCCGAGCTCGAGTCGACGCGGAGGCCGCTGCACGGATGCCGATCGCCGCACTGATGGGCGCCATCGCAGGTCATGCCATCGGCCAGCTGTGCGCGGCAGCGGCTCGTCTCAGCATCACAATAGGCGCCCTCGGCGCAGGGCCCGGCGCCGATGCTGCCGAGCCCTCCGAGACCACCGAGCCCACTCGGCGTCGGGCACTCTTCGCCGAGCCTGGCGAGCGGCGCGCACTGGTTGTCGAGGCAGCGCAGACCCTCGCGACAGCCGCTGACGATGCCGCTGCCATTGCAGCTCTCGCCTTCGCTGCGCGGCCCCTGGCAGACTGCATCGACGCACGCGAGGCCGCTCGCACATCCGAAGATGTCAACTCCGCAGGCATCGCCCTTGCCGCTGCGCGCCCGGCAGATGTTGCCGCGGTCGTCGCAGTAGCTGTCCCGGCTGCAGCTCGGCCCGAAGCCACCACCGCAGGGCTCGCCCACTGGGATCTCGGCCGCGCAGGTGCCAGCGCAGCCGGGGTCACCGGACCAGGCAGTGCCACCGGAATTCTGGCCGGTCGTGCATCGCCCCGATATGCATTCATGGTCATCGAAGCACTCGCCGCCCGCGGCCATGCGACCGATGTACATGCCGGTGCACTGAAAGATGGTGGGCGAACCGCACGCGGCGTCGCTCAACGCGACGAGGCAGTTGGCCTCGCGCTGACGATCGACCGCGAGACGTCCGTCCGCTATCGCTGCCTCGGTCGCGTAGCCCTCCGACTCACGCCCGAGCGCGAGCCCATCGAGGAACGGCAACGAGCCATAGCTCTCGGCGCGCGCGCAGGCCGCCTCTTCGGAGGCGCCGATGTAGCCGCAGCGCGCCTGGTAGTCGCACACAGCGGCGCGCTCGATGCCGCGCCGGTTGCCGTTGCCGGCATCCAGACAACCCGTCATGAGGATCAATAGAGTGCCAACCCAACCACGCATACAAACCTCCGAGGAGCGCTCCTTCTCGGAGAATGACCCGCCACGGTCAAGCTCGGCGCAGACACATACGCGGACCTTTACCGCGCCTTTGCACGCCTGCTGCGCGGTTCCTGCGCCGACGCCTCAAGCCACCAGCGCCTTGATGCCGAGGGCAATCAACACGAGGCCGCCGACTACCATCGGTCGGCGCCCGAGCCGCCTCGCGAAGAGCCTCCCGCCGAGCACGCCGAGCAGCGACAAGACCGCAGTGACGACACCGACCCAGGTCGCGGTGATGCCGATCGGCTGCTGCATGAGCCCGACCCCGACCCCGGCCGCGAGCGCATCGAGGCTGGTCGCGACGCCCATACCGAGGAGCAGCGGCCAGGTCGGGATGGCGCTCAGCTCGGCGTCGCCGCGCAGACCTTCCCACATCATCTTGGCGCCGAGCCCGAGCAGGATGACGAACACGATGATCGAGATCGCGGTCGCCGACAGGGCTATCCCCGGCAGGCTCGCAAGGCCCCAGCCGATGGTCGTCATCGCGGCCTGGAACGCGCCGAATACGAGCGCCGGCCGCAACGCATAAGCGCGCTCGTCCGGTGGTAGCAAGGCACCGATCACGAGCGATAGTGCCAACGCATCCATCGCGAGCCCGAGCGCGAGTGTCACATCGAACAGCAGCGACATCGTCAGCGGGCTCGGCGGGCAGGCGGGACTATCACGCGCGTCGTTATCGAGGATGCCTCGATGTGAGTCGAGCGCATTCACACCACGCGCACTGAGGTGGGGCCAAATGTGGCGCGAGCGGCTCGCTGCCGGGTGGCTCGCGAGGTCGACCCCTCGCTGTAAGTGTGTCAACAAGGCGCCAAGAACGTTGGGCGAAGCGTGGGGAGCAGCATGGCGAAGGCGGACAAAGCGTCGGAGTTGGCCCGACCGCGGAAGCGGCACTGGCTGCGCTGGGTCGGGCTAGCGTTGATCGTGGTCGCGGCGGTCGTGTGGTTCACGCGACCGCGCTGGTATGGCGTGTCCGTTAGCGTGGTGTCGCCGGTGCGCGGTGTCGTGGTCGAGACGGTCGTCAGCTCGGGCCGGGTCCTCGCCCCGTCTCAGGTCAAGCTCGGCAGCGCGGTCGGCGGCACCGTGAAGGCGGTCGTCGCGCGCGAGGGCGATCGGGTGAAGAAAGGCCAGCTCCTGCTGGAGCTCGAAGACGACGAGGCGCTCGCTGCCGTCGCCCGCGCAGAGGCAGCGCTGGCGGGGGTCGCGGCCACGCGACTCGATCTCGGCAAGCGCCGTGGGCCCTCAGCCAGGGAGGCCCTGAGCCAGGCGCGTGTGAGCCTCGTGCAGGCCCAGGCCGACGACGCGCGCGACGCGTCGCTGATGAAGGACGGGGCGATCGCGGGTAACGATCGCCAGCGCAGCAAGACGGCCCTGGCGCTCGCCCAGAGTCGCGTGCGGGCGGCCGAGATCGAGGCGCGCGCGGCGCGGCCGGACGGCACCGAGGACGTGGCTATCGACGCCCAGGAGGCCGACGCGAAGGCGGCACTCGACGCGGCGCGCGCGCGCCTCGAGCTGCTCAAGATGATGTCGCCAGTCGAAGGGATTGTGCTGCATCGCGAGGTCGAGCCGGGCAACGTCGTGCAGCCAGGGGTGCCGCTGTTCGAGCTCGCCGAGGCGGGCCAGGACCGGCTGGTCATCGAGCCGGACGAGAAGAACCTGCGCGTCCTGGCGCTCGGACAGCCGGCGCTCGCCTCGGCCGACGCGTTCCCCGACCAGCGCTTTGAGGCGAAGGTGTCGTGGATCGCCTCGACCATCGACGCGCGGCGCGGCACGGTTGAGGTCCACCTGGCCCTCGACGCGGCGCAGGACTTCCTGAAGTCCGACATGACCGTGTCGGTCGAGGTCGAGGTCGCGCGCAAGGCGGACGCGCTGACGCTGCCGCGCGCCGTGGTGCAGGACCTCGCGACGCCTGAGCCCTGGGTGATGGTCGTCGCTGACAAGCACGCCCAGAAGCAGCTCGTCACGCTCGGGCTCAAGGGAGATGACGCGGTCGAGATCAGCACTGGCCTCGACGCCACGTCCGTCGTCGTGCGCCCGGCCCCGGCGCTGCCAGCGGTCGGCGTGCTCTTGCGCGTACCCAAGCGCGAGGACTGAGATGTCGACCCCGCTCGAGTGGTTCATGGCGGTCCGCTTCCTTCGTGATGGGCGTATGCAATCGCTGCTCATCATCATCGGCGTGGGCGTCGGCGTCGCGGTCACGGTGTTCCTGTCCGCGTTGATTGGCGGCCTGCAGGCGAACCTCATCAGGCAGACCCTCGGCTCGCAGGCGCACATCGTCGTGCGGGCGCCGGACGAGGTCGCGCGCCAGCAACGCGAGGACGCGCCGGGCGTGACGGTGCTCGAGCGTCTCGAGATGGCGCCGCAGCGGGTGCGCTCGATCGTCGGCTGGCAGCAGCAGCTCGACACCATCGCGCGCACGCCTGGGGTCATCGCCTCGGCCCCGCTCGCCACCGGCGCGGCCTTCGCCGAGCGCGGCGGGGCGTCACGGGCGGTGCTCATTCGCGGCACCGAGCTCGCGCGCGTGTTTGCCATCATCCCGCTCGACCGCAAGCTCGTCGCGGGGGACGCGAACCTGCGCGGCACAGAGGCGCTCATCGGGGTGAAGCTCGCGAGCGACCTCGGCCTCGGCGTCGGCGACAAGCTGCGCCTGACGACGGCCGAAGGGGTGGCCGAGGTCTGCACCGTGCGCGGCATCTTCGACCTCGGCAACAAGGACGTGAACGCGCGCTGGGTGGTGCTACCGCTGCGCACCGCACAGACCCTGCTCGGGCTGGAGGGCGGCGTGACCGAACTCAACCTGTCGGTGGCCCAGGTCTTCGACGCCGAGGCCATCGCCGCGCGCATCGAGCGCGACACGGGGCTCGTCGCCGATAGCTGGATGGAGACGAACGCGCAGCTCCTCACGGGACTTCGTTCACAGTCGAGCTCGAGCCTGCTCATCCAGATCTTCGTCATCCTCGCCGTGGCGATGGGGATCGCCAGCGTGCTGGTCGTGTCGGTCATCCAGCGCTCGCGCGAGATCGGCATCCTGCGCGCCATGGGCACACCGCGCGCCCGCGTGCTGCGCATCTTCCTCATCCAGGGCGCGATCGTCGGCGTGCTCGGCGCGGTCATCGGCTCCGCGCTCGGCAGCGGCCTGTCTCTGTTGTTCGAGCGCCTGGCGGCCAACGCCGATGGCACGCCGCAGTTCCCGGTGAAGCTCGACCTCGCGCTGCTGCTCACGACGGCGGCGGTCGCGATCGCGACCGGGCTCATCGCCGCGGTGCTGCCGGCGCGCCGGGCAGCGCGCCTCGACCCGGCCGTGGCGATCCGCAGTGAGTGACCCGGCCCCGCTCCTGCGGCTCGAAGGTGTCATCAAGGAGTTCGGACGCGAGGTGGTGACGCGCGTGCTGCATGGCGTCGACCTCGAGCTGCAGGCCGGCGAGCTCGTGGCCCTCATCGGGCGCTCGGGCTCGGGCAAAAGCACGCTCCTCAACATCCTCGGCCTCCTCGACAAGCCTACCGCGGGCGAGCTCTGGATCCAGGGCCAGCGGATCTCCACCCTCCGCGATCGTGAGCTCACCGAGCTGCGCGGCCGCAGCATCGGCTTCATCTTCCAGTTCCACCACCTCATCATGGCGCTCAGCGCGGTCGAGAACGTGATGATGCCGCTCGCCACGCAGAGCGGCCGCATACGCGAGGCGATGCGCGCGCAGGCGGTGTCGGCGCTGGCCGATGTGGGCCTCGCCGATCGCGCCGACGAGAGCCCGCGCCGCCTCTCGGGCGGCCAACAGCAGCGCGTCGCCATCGCCCGCGCGCTCGTCGCCAACCCGCCCCTCATCCTGGCCGACGAGCCGACCGGCAACCTCGACTCGAACACGGCCGACGAGGTCTTCAGTTTGTTGCGCCGAGTAAACCACGACAAGGGCATCGCCTTCCTCATGGTCACTCACGACCGCGAGCTGGCGGCGCGCTGCGACCGCACCATCGAGCTCATCGACGGCCGCATCGCCCGCTGAACCGCGCACATTGCTGGCGCGCGCCCCATGCTGATCGCTGAGCGAGCATGACACTTGAGCAAGCGCCGCGCTTCGCGTAGCTTTGAACCTCAGGTCGGTTCCGCTCAGCAGACCAAGCGAAGGTTGCAATGTCCGCACAAGAAGCGGTTCCTGCGTCCACTCAGACGCCAGTTTCCACTCAATCCACGCCGACCAACGGCTCGTCGCAGTCGTCGTCGCCGGGCGGCTCGCGCGCGGTGCAGCTCAAGCGCGCCATGGCCGGGCAGCCGATCGACGTGCAGCTATCGATGTTGAGCCCCAACGCGCCGGTGCAGCGCAAGGGTGGCGAAGACACCGCTGGCGTGCACGAGGCGGCCGCGGCCGGCATCTCATCGGGTGGTGGCGCCCTGCCTCACGGCGACAAGATCCAGCAGGCGTTCGGCGCCCATGACGTGAGCCACGTGCAGGCGCACACCGGCTCCGCCGCATCGCAGGCGAACGCAGCGATGGGCGCCGAGGCTTACGCGACCGGCGATCACATCGCGTTCGGCGGCGCGCCCGACCTGCACACGACCGCCCACGAGGCCGCTCACGTCGTGCAGCAGCAGGCCGGCGTGTCGCTCTCGGGTGGCGTCGGTCAGGCCGGTGACGCCTACGAGCAGCACGCGGACGCGGTCGCCGATGCGGTCGTCGCGGGCAAGTCGGCAGAGCCGATCCTCTCCGAGATGACCGGCGGCGCGCCCGCTTCTGGCGACGTGCAGAAGCGCTCAGTGCAGCGCCGCGCCGTGCAACGGGAAGAGACCCCGCCGGTGACCCCAGCTGAATCGACCCCGACCCCGACCCCGACCGTGGCAGCGCCGGTCGACCCGATCGTGGCGAAGGAAGAGGCGTTCACCGCTCAGCTCACGACAACCAAGGCGCAGGCCGCGTCGGTGACCGATCCGTCCTCGCTGCGCGCGTTTTGTACGTCGCTCCCCGCGACCGCGACGCACGAGAGTGGGCACGCCACCACGTTCGCGACCAACCAAGGCGTCGCCGCGATGATGGTCGGCAAGCTCGAGGCGGCGCAGGCCGGTGCTCGCGCCGCGTGGGCCGCCGAGGATCAGGCCAAGGCACTCGAAGGCAAGCCCGGCACCGCGGCATCCAAAGAGCTCCAGTTCATCACCAATCGCCTGAACCTGTTCAAGACCTCGGCTCCCACCGGCGTCGCCAAGACGGTCAACGGCGCGACCGTCGCCAGGCCGCTCGACGTGAAGAACGTGATGTGGGACGCGATCGGCGCGAACTTCGACGTCGTCGCGCCCGAGGAAGAGGCGGACGGCGCGCTGCTCGACCAGATCGGCGGCGTTTACAAGGCGTTCGACGCGGGTCAGTTCTTCGGCAAGATGAACCCGATCCTCAAGGACGCGTGGAACCAGCACGGCGGCGAAGCCCAGTGGATTGGCCAGCTCGTCAATGGTGGCATGGTGCCGGTCGCGCCAACCGGGCTCGAGGCGGATCCCGACTTCGAGCCGTACGTGTCGAAGCGCGAGGTCGCCTTCACGGGTGGCATCGACGGGTTCATCAGCACCGCGAACGCGATGAAAAACCAGCAGATCATCGCAGCCGACAAGGTCAAGGTGCTCGAGCTGCTCGGGCTCCAGCCCGGTCGCTACGGGTCGTCGAAGATGATCCTCGCGGCGATGGGCTCCGCCGGCGCGGGTGCCGCGCGTGGGTCGACCTCGGGCGGGGCCAAGCCGGCGCGCCTCGGCAAGCCGTCGATGTTCTATACCCTCGCCTTCCCCGAGAACATCTACGTCTCCCAGAACCGCGACTACGGCCTCACGTCGGGTGACGAGCCCGAGCTGCAGTGCACGAACATGCCTGCGCAGGCGTTCCTCGACGGCCCCCTGATGGTCAAGTCCTGATGTCGTTCGTGTTCGAGGGTGAGACCTACGCGCCGGCCGAAGTGCTCCCGACTTTGCGCGACGCGGCCGCCGGCCGATCGCGCGCGGCCGATCCCGACGGGCGCCTGAACCCCGAGTCGTGGGCACAGGCGTTCGCGTTCGCGGTCGCGGAGAGCCCGCTCGTCGACGCGCTGCGCGATGCCGTGCGCGCGCTGTTCGCGAGTGATGATCCGGCCGAGCAACGGCTGGCGCAGCTCATCCAGACGCAGCACGCGCTCGTCTCCGCCCAGGAGCTCTGGAACGAGCTGTTCGCACTCGCGCCCGCTACCCTCACGGGCGGTGGTGAGCGCGTCGACAACGCGCGCAACCTGCTCTCGTCGCTGCTCGCGACGATGGCGAAAGGCCAGGCCGACATCGATCCGCGCGCGTGGGACCTGGCGCTCGGCCCGGACCTGGACAGCAACGTGCGCGGCGCGCTCTTGCGCCTGCTTGGCTCGCTCGAGCCAGCGCGCGCGGCGAGCGAGGTGGACCTCTACCTGAGCGACGACCCCGCCGACACGCTGCGCCGCATCCAGTACGCGGTCGGTGGCGCTGGCTCGGTCGCGCTCGAGCGCTTCGTCGACACGGTTGCGGCCGCCCTCGATCGGCGCGGTCGCCCCCTGCCCGCGAGCTCGCGCAGCGCGTTGGCCGACATGGCCGCCGCGCGACAAAAGGCCGGCAAATAACCGCTTCCGAGTGAGCCCTGCGACCCTCCGGTTGTTCTCTCGCGAAGAAACACCCAGACAATGCGCGGATAAACGAGCTCCAATACTTCAGGAGCAATCGTGCGCAAAAGCGCCGTCGCGGGTCGGATGAGACGCGCGACAGCTCGCCAGGCTCCTGACCGAGAATCAGCGGCAGCCACGTACGGCGAAGGCGACGGTCAACCCAAGCCCAGCGGTTGAGCGCCAGCGCCGTGGTCAGGCTCTCGCGCGCACGCTGGCCCCGCCGTTGGCCTGCCACGTCAGCCCGTGCGGGGCGTGGCCGGAGACAAGTAGCTTGTGTTCGTGGATGAGTTCGAGGTGGCAGCGCTCGCACAGCGAGATCAGGTTGGTTCGTTCTTCGCCGCGCCGTGGCTACGAAAGCGAATGTGGTGTGGGGTCACATTCCGGCTGCGACAAACCGGGGAAGCACAGCGCCAGCGGTCGCGCAGGTAGACGTCGGCGTAGGCGACCTGGCCAGCGGTCGTGTCCCGCCACGTGTCGAGCACCGCCCGCACAAGGAACGGCACGAACGGCGCGCCCCCCGGACACCTGATTGTGCAGCCGCTCGAGCGCGCGCCAGAAGTGCCCCGTGGCCTCGGTCAATGAGAGGTCGAGGGGTCGTCGGTCCCGCCTCGGGGGCGATCCCGGACATCGGCTCCAACATGGTATCCGACGTCTGACTCTCAGACGTTTTGGTGAGGCCCGTGACCGCGGCAATGACCGAGCGCTCGATGTCGTCGACGGCGTCGCGGGTGTCGTCATCGGGCGGGTCGAGCTTGGTCGGGCTGCGACCTTCGAGGCGCGCCAGGAGTTCCGTCGCGTCGACGTCTTCGCGGAGCTGCTTCACCGTGCGTTGGGTCGCGCGCTCGATCCACGCATGCACGTTGGTCGGACCGCCTACCCGAGGCCACCCACTGGCGCGCCTTCCTCGAGGGCTATCACCGTGATGGCGCGGCCATCGCGACGCCACTGCGCCTGCCCGAGGTCGGCAGCGCGGCCTGGAGCGGCACGGCCGCGACCTTGGACTTGCCGCTCACCGCGGCCGTGCTCGACCAGATCGTCGACACCAAGGTCTACGCCGGTGTGCAGGGCGGCGACGGCGCGCAGATCTACTCCATCTTCCCGGCGTTCGTCGCGGTCGACCGCATCGAGGCACGCTGGTACGGCGAGGCCGCCGTGATTCGCCAGGCGCAATCCGAGGCCATCGGCGTCGTCGACTTCGAGGTGGACTCGGTCAATGGCCAGATCTACGTCTCGATCCCATTCCACTACACGTCACCCCGCGGGAGCCGTGTCCTACGTCGTGCGCCGCGACATCCTGCTGGCCAACGGCACACCGGCCGGCGTCGAGACCTGCTACGAATACACCGAGAGCGCCGTCGGCGAGCTCACCCCCGAGCCCGGCGGGACGCTTGTGCCCTTGACGCTGCGAACGACCGCCGACAGCAGCCACTGGCAGGAATCCGCGATGGTCTTAGACGCGACCAGGCCCATCTCTGTCGCGGTCCAGAGCGTGCTCGCCACGCTGCCGCGCGACGCCCTCGTGACCCTCGAGCTGCACGCCTGGGACGCCGGCGGCAATCGCGGCTTCGTGACCATGACGCTCGCGTTGCCGACCGACCCCAACGCCTGCGGCTCCGTCACCGCGTCCGGCGAGTGTGACGGCGGCATCCTGCGCTTGCGAGGCCAATCGCCTGGTCACCTTCGACTGCGGCGCCGAGGGCCTGAGCTGCATCTACGACAGCGACAACGACCTCCACGATTGCCGCTGAGCTCAGCGCCGCGAGCGCCGCGAACAGCCGCATGCGCCCAGAGTATCCTGTCTCAGCGAGCTGGCGGGTCGAGCTCAGTTGAGCACGATGCCGAAGCCGCTACCGCCTCTAATCAGCAGACTCTGGGCCGGGGAGTTGTAGCAGAGGCCGACCTCGTAGGTGCCGGACGATGGCGGTTTTACGAGCCCGCTGACCTGAACCGACACGAACTTGGTGGCATCGAGGTCGACCCTCATCAGCAGGTCCAAGCCCTGAGCGTCCTTCATCGGCACAGCCTCAGCCGGCGCCAAGCGGTAGCACAGGTTGAACTCGGGCACCGCCGGCTCACTCAGCGCCTTCACCGACAGCGACGCGGTGACCATCGCGCCCGAGGAGGAGAAGGTCGCCAATGTCGACAGCGATGGGATGATGGCCCAAGTCGATTTCGGCGCGAGTGCCAGATCACCGCTCGCGAAGTTGAAGTTGCCCACGATGCCCGACGGACCTTGCGGACCTTGCGAGCCTGTCGGTCCGATGAGGCTCGACGGAGCGCCCCAGCCAACGCCGGTCTTCGGGCCGTAGAGGTCTTTGATGCCGGCGGTCGTGCGCAGGTAGAAATCGCCGACGACGCCGAGCCCACTCGTGGGGAAGGTCGTGCCTGAATAGATCGTCTTGCCGTCGACGCCGTTGGTTCCGTTCGAGCCGACGAGATTCACGCCCGAGCCGGGCCACGCGCCACCGGCTTTCGGACCCCAGAGCGTGCTCGTCGTCGTGTGGAGGTAGAAGTCGCCGTTGACGCCGAGGCCCGTCCCCGGTGGGGTCGTGGTGCCGCTCAGCAGGGTCTTGCCGTCCTTGCCGTCCACGCCGTTGATGCCGTTGGTGCCATTTGTACCGTTGGTGCCATTGGTGCCGTTCAGGTTCACGCCAGCCGGCCACACGGTCGTCTTCGGGCCGAAGAAGCGTGTCGTCGCGGTGTTGAGATAGAAGTCACCCGCGACGCCGACGCCCGTGACCGGGTCGACCGTGCCATTCAAGATGGTGCGGCCGGCGGTGCCGGTCTGGCCGATCGGACCGATCAGGCTCACGCTGCTGCCGGGCCACGCTCCAGCAGCCTTGGGCCCGTACAAAGTCGAGCTCACCGTATGGATGTAGAAGTCGCCGTCGACGCCGACGCCTGCGGTCGGGTTGCTGCTGCCGTTCAGCACCGTCTTGCCGTTGGTCCCGTTGGTCCCGTTGGTGCCGTTGCTGCCATTGGTGCCAGCGCTGCCGGCCGGGCCAACCAGGCTCACGCTGGTCGGAGGCCAGGCACCGCCGGTCTTCGGACCCCAGAGCGTGCTTGCCGTGGTGTTGATGAAGAAGTCGCCGTTGACGCCGACGCCTGCGGTCGGGTTGCTGCCGCCGTTCAGCACCGTCTTGCCGTCGGTGCCATTGGCGCCGTTGGTGCCGTTGCTACCTGCGGCGCCGGCCGGGCCGACGAGGCTCCGACCGACCGGCCAGCCGACGCCGGTGCGCGGGCCAAAGATCGCCCAGCTGGTCGTGTTGACGTAGAAGTCGCCCGCGCTGCCTACCCCGGCCGTCGGATCGACGGTGCCATTCAAGACGGTGCGGCCGTCGGCGCCGTTAGTTCCGTTCGACCCGTTGGTTCCGTTCGTGCCGTTGGACCCGGCTGGGCCGACGAGGTTCACGCCGGCGGGCCATGTCGCGGTCTTCGGTCCGAACAGAGTCGACGCGGCGGTGTTGATGTAGAAGTCGCCAGCTGCGCCGACGCCGACCGCGGGGTTGGTCGCGCCGCTCAACACGGTGCGACCGTTGGTGCCGTTGGTTCCGTTCGTGCCGGGGGCGCCGTTGGTGCCGGGGGCGCCGTTGGTGCCGTTGGTGCCGGGGGCGCCGTTGGTGCCGTTGGTGCCATCGGCTCCCTTCGCGCCGACGAGGCTCACGCCCGAGGGCCAGCCGACCACCGCGCGTGGTCCAAACAACATCGAAGTCGCGGTGTTGATGTAGAAGTCGCCGGTGGCGCCGGTACCCGAGGTCGGATCGCTCGCCCCGCTCAGCACGGTGCGGCCGTCGGTCCCGTTCGTGCCCGCCGTGCCGTTCGTGCCCGCCGTGCCCGGCACGCCTTGCGGCCCTTGGGTGCCGGCAGCCCCGTCCGCGCCGTCCGCGCCCGCAGGTCCCGTCGGACCGATCAAGGCGACGCCCGCCGGCCAGCTCGCTGCGCCGCGCGGCCCGTAGAGCGTCGACGTGGTCGTATCGACGTAGAAGTCGCCGGCCACGCCGGTCGTGCCGGTTGGGGGGATCGTGCCACTGAAGACCGTGCGCCCGTCCTGGCCGGGGACGCCCTGTGGCCCCTGTCCCGCGACGTTGCCAGGCGTGCCATTGCAGGCCCATGCCTCGTCGAGCCCGATGCTGAAGAGTGTGCCGCCGTAGGGGCAGGCCGGATCGCCCTGGGCGAGGCTGAGCACCGTGACCGACGCGCCCGGCGGACCCGACAGGCCCTGCGTACCCACGCTGCCGTTCGTTCCGTCGTCGCCGGGATCGCCCTTCTCACCCTTCTCACCTTTGTCGCCCTTGAGGCCTTGCGGACCTGCCGGACCTTGAAGGCCCTGAGGCCCCTGCGGCCCTTGGACCCCATCGCTCTCGCCGACCCAGCGGCCGGCCGAGTCGATCACCAGCGCGCCGTTCACCGAGACGCTGCGCGGGGTGATGTCACCGACGGCGTTGTCGGCGAGCAGCGCGTAAGGCACCGAAGCGAGCTGCATCCGCGGCATCTCGACGTCGTCGGCGATCGTGAGCCCAAGCCACAGCTCAGACGCGGCCGAGAGCGTCGCGATGTCGAGCCCCTCGAGCTCGCCGAGGTAGACCGAGAAGTAGCCGCTAGCGACGTCGATCTCGTCGCCCTCCGCGTAGCGCTCGGTCCAGATCGGCGTGGTGGCGTCCGGCCTATCGTAGAGCGAGAAGGTCAGCATGACCGGCCCGTCGAGCGCCTGCCCGTTGGCGTCGGTGAGCAGCCCCTGGATCGGGAAGAGCTTTGGCGCGGAGGCGAGCGCCGATGTGCCGATGGTCGAGGCGGCGAGCGCGAGCAGGATACGCGAGTAGAGGCTCATGGGGTCTCCAGTGAGAGGGGCGCGAGGCTTGGGTTCGTGCCGAGGTGCGCGCGGTGGGTGGCGGTCTCGACGGTGCCGAGGGCCGGCTGGTCGAGGACGAGCGTCACACGATAGCGGTCGGTGGCGAGCGTCTTCGCAGCGCTGCCGAGCGACGTGAACGCGGTCGGCGCAGCGGTGACGCCGCAGCCGGCGGGGAAGCCTTCATCGACGACGCCATCGCAGTTCTCGTCGCGGCCGTCGCACGCGGCCTCGGGGTTCGCGTAGCCGACCACCTGACTGAAGACGCACAGCGCCTGCTTGCCGTCGGGGCAGGCGGCGCCGAGCGCGGCGACTTGCACGCCGCAGATGCCGAGCGTCGGGCAGACCGCGGCGACCATCGGGCTCACGTCGTCGCTCGGGGTCGCGTCGTCGACATCGTACTGATTGGTGATGCAGTCGTGGTCGTCGTCGGCGGTCCCGCTCTCGATGATGTCGGCCTTGCCGTCGCCGTCGCTGTCGACGAGCCCGAGCCCGTCGAGCTCATCGGGGTCGAGGCTGCCATCGCCGTCGCTATCCGCGAGCGCGCCGTCCGACCCGAGGTCCGCTTCGATCTTGTTGGTGAGCCCGTCCCCATCGAGGTCGCCATCAGGATTGACGCACTCGCCGCCAAAGCACAGGCCGCTCGAGCACTGGGTCGAATCGTCGCAGGTCGCGCCGAACGGACGCGTGCCGGCATCGGGGCACCCACCGAGGCCGAGCACGATGATCGAACAACAGCTTCCCCAGAAACCTACGCGGCTGCGCTTCCCCATCGTCCCCCCTCGCTCGGACAAGAACTCGTTACCGTACGTGCGTTCCTTCGCACGAGGCAAGAGGCGCGTCCGCTATGGGATCGAAATTGAGGGGGACGGCCCCGGAAGCCGGTACGGTCCTTATCACCCGATACGGCGAGGAAGGCCGTCGCGATGGCAGTGGATCACGGCAGGGCCCACTTCATCAAGTTCTTCGGTTCTCTCCTGCTGACGACCGCGTTGGGCGGCTACTCCGCCAAGAACAAGTCACGCATCGACTACCTCGCCTTCCAAGCTCACGGATGCCCCAATCGGAAGCGGCCTCGTCGAGGCCACCGGCATGTCACAGTCCCGGATGAAGCTGGCCGGACAGCGCTGGGATCGCCTCCACCGGCCCGGGACGATGCTACGATGTCATCCGCTCGCCGGCTCGTCTCAACTCGATCGTGCACCGCCATCGGCAGCTCCCGGTCGGGAGTGTCGCGGTTCAGGAGACGGCCCTGGGAGTTGGTGCGGCCCCTGGCAGCCGATACGGCGAGGGAGGTTGCGATGGCAGCGGGTTGCCGGCGCCCCGACTTCTTCAATTTCTCCGGCTCTTTTGCAGGTGGATCCAGCCACCGAAGACCCGACCTGGGACGGCTCCGCGCGTGCTGCCGCCCCGCTGCGACCGTGCCCAACCCACGGATCTGTCCCGAAAGAATCGCCCTCGACCCGAAGATGGGCCTTGACGGCTTTTCGGCGCCAACTCGCCCCGCGACCATCGATCAACGCCAGAATCAGCGCAGTCAGCTGCTTCCGTGCACCCAACGAGCTTGATCAATGATCTACCCATTTCGAATAAAAAACCCCGCCCAATGCCTCCATGGCGCATCGCCGAGCCCGCCAAACCCCCCATGCTATAAACGCTTCATGCAGTTCGCCCGTCCCCATAGCCTCACCGCGACCGACCTGGACAACCACGACAACCGCGTCGCAACCCTGGGGCGTGGCCTCGGCGTCTCGCGTTGGGCGAAGGCCTCTTGCGACTGTCTACCGGCGATATCCAGGGTTTCGGGTTTCCTACTTTCGAGAGTTCCGTGCGTGAAGCGCTCGGACGCACGGGTCGTTGGGGCACAGACGTCCGGGCGCTGGCGCGTCGCCTTCGGGACCTGCCGCGCTTGCGTGCAGCACTTGCGTCTGGCCGCCTGTCGCTGTCCGTCGTCGAGCTGGTCGCGCGCCTCGCGACGCCGGACGATGAGGCCGACTGGATTGGGCGCGTGACTGCGCGCGGCATGAACGTCAGGCAGCTGCGCGCCGAGCTCAAGGAACGGAAGCTCGAGGTCTGCGACGACACGCTCGCGCCCCGGGTGTCGATCGCCATGACCGTCGACAAGGTCGCCGCGTGGGCGTTCGAGCAGGCCCGCATCATGGTCGAGGTGGTTGGTGCGCGGCGCGGCGACGAGACGATCGAAGCGATTCTCGCCGAAGGGCTCGGCGCGCTGCTGGCGAGTCACCCGGACATCGACCTGCCAGCGACACTCGGCGGCGCGCTCGATGTTGACGGCGCTGAGGCTCGCGCTTTTCGTCTGGAGCTTGCGGCCCTGCGCGAGCGCGCCGAAGCAGCGGTCGAGGCGATGCGGCCGAGCGACGACGTCGTCCCGGCAGCCGCGCTCGTCGTGACCTGGCCGGACCCTGACGATCCGACGGCGCCTGCACTTATCGACCGCCAGCTGCGTAGCCTGGCAGCGACTCTGGCGATGCGCGACATCGAGCTCGGCGAGCTCGCCTGTGCCATCGTCGACCACGAGGCCTGGCGCACGTTCGGCTACGCATCGTTCGACCACTACTGCCGCGAGCGCATCGGCCTGGCGCCAAGCAGCGTGGCCACCCGCGTCGCGCTCACCCGCCGCTTCGGCAACGTGCCCGAGGTCCGCACGGCGCTTGCCGCCGGCCGCATCGCCTACGAGTCCGCCGCGCTCATCGCGCGCATCTGCGGCCCGAACAACGTGCATACCTGGATCCAACGCGCGACCCAACGCACGGTGAAGCAGCTCCGCGAAGACGTCGACGCGACCGAGTTGTTGGCGCGCCTCGAAGGGCGCAGCCCGTCCAAGCTCGACCCACCCGATGACGACACCCGCGACGCCGTCGACGATATCGAGCGCGCGGTCATCGGCGCGATCACGGGCCGCACCGAAACGCCTGCGAGTCAGATGTCCGAGCCGATGTCCGGCGCCCCTCCGGAGGCAGTCCGACGACCCTTCACCTGTCATTGACCGAGCCGACTGGAAACTTCTGGCGCGCGCTCGAGCGGCTGCACAGTCAGCTGTCGGGGGGCGCGCCGTTCGTGCCGTTCCTCGTGCGGTCGGTGCTCGACACGTGGCGGGACACGGCCGCGGGGCAGGTCGCTTATGCCGATGTCTACCTGCGCGACCGCTGGCGCTGTGCCTCCCCGGTTTGTCGCAGCAGAAATGTGACACCACACCACGTTCGCTTCCGCAGCCACGGCGGCGGCGAAGAACGAACCAACCTGATCTCGCTGTGCGAGCGCTGCCACCTCGAGCTCATCCACGGCGACAAGCTGCGCGTCTCCGGCCACGCCCCGCACGGGCTGACGTGGCAGGCAAAAGGCTGGGCCAGCGGTCGGGCCAGCGGTCGGGCCATCGGTCGGGCCATCTTCCGAGACGGCCTCAGGGACGGCCTGCCCGCGAGAGCCTGACCACGGCGCTCGGTCAGGAGCCTGCGCGCTGTTGCGCGTCTCATCCGATCCGCGACGGCGCTTTCGGCAAGTCCCCTCATCCTCAATCACATCCGTCTGCTATCCCGATACGGCGCCAGCACCGTGCAGGAGTATGCGATGGTGTCGCCGACCTGCGACGATGGCAACGCCTGCACGACCGGCGACCACCGCGACGCCCACGTGCGTGCCGACCGGTTTCGCGAGCGACGGGAACTCCTGCGGCAGCGCCACCGACAGCTACTGTGACAACGGCAACGTCTGCAATGGTGCCGAGTCGTGCCTCAGTGGTGTGAAGGTCGACGGGACGAACGTGGGCAGTGGGACCTCCTGCGGCGTCACCACCGGTGGCTACTGCGACAACCCCGATACCTGCGACGGTCAGGGCACCTGCCGAAACAACTGGGAGCCCAATGGCGCCAAGGCGGACGGCAACGTCTGCAACGGTGCCGAGTCGTGCCTCAATGGTGTGAAGTTCGACGGGACGCATCATGGCGACGCGGTCTTTCCGCTCCACGAACAGGCCCTCGCCGCGGTGCCAAGCCTCATTGGTTGGGACACATCGACGTCGCAGACTCGCGTGCTGCCGCCGCGCCGCTGCTCGCGGCCGGTGGCATCCAATATGGCGAGCGCCCCGATGGCGTCATCGTCTTGCGCGACCCGGGCGGTGCGCTGGTAGCGTTCGGTGGCGCGGCAGGACCTTCACGGCGGGCGTGAAGTGGCACGTCCTGCGCGCCCAGGGGGCCGCAGCCGCGGCCGCGCTCTATGCCGACGCCCTGGGATGGAGACTCGGTGAGCACGTCGCGCTCCGTCCGGGTGAGAGCTATCGTCGCTTGGCATTCGGCCACGACGAGTCGAGCTTCGGCGTCGTCGGCGAGGTCGGCGCGGGCGTACATCCGCAGTGGCTCTTCTTCTTCGGCGTTGCCTCCATCGAGGTCGCGACCGAGCGCGTGCGAGCCCTGGGTGGGGTCGTGGTCGATGAGGCCGACTCCCCCGAAGGCGTCCGTTACGTGGTCTGTGAAGACCCGCAGGGCGCCGCCTTCGGGTTGGTCGCGAGCTGAACTCCACCGACGGCACTGCTACGCGTCTCGACGATGCGCGGTCGGCGTCGCCAAGCACCCCGGAAAGGGTTGCTTTGAGGTGCAACTAATGCTCGATCGGAGGCGCCGGCGTGGTTCCGGACACCTCGACGGTGACGGCCTTCACGCGGCTCGTCCCGCCGAAGTTGCCCTTCACTTCGATGGTCAGCGTTGAAGGAGCAACAGCGGGCTCGAACGGAACATCGAACGCGATCAACCGTCCGGCCTCGACGGTGAGCTCAACCGCGACGACCTCCTGCTTCACGACGAGCTCCCGCCCGCCGAGCGCGCTCACCGACACGGCGGTGCCGTGCTCGGCGAAGATGAGCTGCACCTTCGCGGTGTTGCCATCGAGCTTCACCTCGATGTCGATCGGGCCCTTCGCGACAACGGGCGTGTCGCCGATCGGCTCGGATTCGGTGGTGGTCTGAGCCCCGGAGCTTCCGCAGGCGACGAACGCAAGGCACAGGAACAAATGGTAAATCTTCATGGGGAACCTTCATCCTTCGAGACGTCGAGCTGGTACTTCGTGCGCAAGCGCGAGTCCGTAGAGTCCGTAGACCGAGAGCTTGCCTTCTGAATGCGGATTTCTTCGGGGTCGAGCACGAGCCAATCGGCACCGCGGCGGTCACCCTCATTGAAGTTGCGGCTGCGGAGCGTGGCACCGGTGACATCGCACTCGTCGAACACCGCGTCACTCATGTTCTGGCAGAACAGCGAGCGCACGATGCCGCGGTGCTGCTACATTGCCAGTCTTTGTCGTTTGTCCAGGAAGCGCGCAAACGCCTGCCCGGTCTCGAGAGCACTCTTCAATCGAGCGCCGCGCCCCAGCGCTCGAGGGAGTCGAAGTCAGTGAGCAGCGTCACCCCGGCGGGTGCCCCGGCTGTACCACCGACGCCGATGCTCACCTGCGGGGCGAGGACCCGGCGCAGGGACGCGAGCTGCGGGACCACCACCTCTGGATGTGCCGCGGCGGAGGAGCCGACCAGGACCGCCTGTGCCTGGCACTGGTTGACCGCAGCGGCGATGTCTTCGACGGGGGTATTGGCGCCGAGGAAGATCACGCGCTTGCCGCCAAAGGCCAGCAAGAGCGCCGCGATGTGCAGGCCGAGGTCGTGTGGCTCCCCAGTGAGCGTTGCGCAGACGACCGCGTGGGTGCCTGCGTGGCCCCGCCGCCGCTCCTCCAAGAGCGCCTTCAGTCGGTCGCTCGCGAAGTGCTCGTGCATGACGCCGAGGCGCCCTACGAGCCACGCGTCACCGACAGCGCGCAGGAAGGGCAACGCGCATTCGTGGACGAACCTGCGCAGGCCCAGGTCGTCGATGGCGTGCCGTAGCGCCGCGTCCAGGGCGGCACCGTCGAGGGCGAGCGTCGCGGTCATGAGCCGCTCGGGGTAGGGATCGTTCGGCTCCGCCGCGGGTTCGACCGAAGACGCCAACAGCCGCTCGAGGCTGTCTGGAGTCGCAGCGACCACCGCGGACGGTCGATTGCCCAGCTCCAGCGCGCGCTTCACCAAGCCCAGTCGCTCGACCTGGTCGTGGCCGTAGCGGCGGTGACCCGACTCGAGTCGCAGCGGTTCCGGGAAACCGTAGCGGGTCTCCCACGAACGGAGGGTTCCGATGGGGATCCCAGTCGCCTGAGACAGTGCGCCGATGCTCAGCCAGGCGGTGTCTGCATCTTCTTCGGTGACGCTCATCGCGCGATCTTCCCCAAACCTGCGCAACAGTCAACACAGTGCTGACATGCGTAGAAAGTGAGTCAGGCTTGCCTGATATGCGCCCGGTCGACACGGCGCAGGTGCCGCCCAAAGGCGTGCATCACCGCCAGGTGGACCAGCGCCTGGCTATACGAGTAGACGAGCCAGGATAGGCTCGGTTCGTAGTCATGGATCGCGGCAAGGACGTAGCGTCGATCGAGCACCTCACGAAACTCGAGGCGCGCCCGACCGCCGCTCTTCCGGATCAGGCAGCCGCCGGTGATGTAGAAGAGGACCCGGTCTGCGCTCGACCTGTCGACCGCGTGCGTCAGCTCGAGCAGGGGTCGCTTGGAGAGCGGGGCGAAGAACCGACAGCGCTCGGCAGCGACGACGACGCGTAGCACTCGCCCGATGAGCCAGGTCGGCAGCCAGCGCATGTACTCGTCGGCGACCCAGGCGGCGTTGCGCCCCGCGGGCAAGACCAGGCGCTGCACTGAACGCACCCGCGCCGGTTGTCGGGGCCGCCGCTTGCTTCGGCCGGAGGTCGACGGAGGACGCGGCGCGACCGCGAGCTTCTCGGCCGCGAGCGCTTCGGCGAGCGCTACCTCGAGCGAACGCCCGGGGATGGCGAGCAGCTCCTGCAGCGCCCGGTCGCGCGCGATCATCGGGTGCTCGAGGCTCTCGATGAGGGGGGCCACGAGCTCTCTGGGAGCCCGCGTGACGGTGCTGACCCAGAGCCGTGAGAGGCCGACCGTGAGCAGCGGCACCGCGACCATCGGCCGTCGCAGCCCCATCGCGCGGGCCGTAGCGCGCATCATCGCCTGATAGGAGACCACATCAGGTCCGCCGATGTCGAAGGTGCCGGCCGGCACATCGTCGCGCAGAGTGCACGCGGCGATGAGCGCCACCGCATCGGCGAGCGCTATCGGCTGGGTCATGGTGCGCGTCCAGCGTGGACAGGCCATCAGTGGCAAGCGCCGCACGAGACGCGAGAGGATCTGCCAAGACGACCCGCCGACCCCGATCACGAGACCGGCGCGCAGGGTGATGAGCGGCAGTTCGTGGGCGGCGAGCGTGCGCTCGACCTCGCGCCGGCTCGCCAGGTGGCGCGAGAAGTCGGCCTCGTCGCCGGGCGGCAAGAGCCCGCCGAGATACACGATTCGCTCCACCCCGGCGCTGCGGGCCGCGCGCGCGAAGTTGTCGGCGCACACGAGATCCATGTCCTCGAAGTCCCCCTGGGTGAGGCGCGCCGATGGCATCATCGAGTGCACGAGATAGACAGCGCGCGTCGCCCCTTCGAGGGCCTTCTCGGCGTCCCGCAATGAGAAGAGATCGCAGCCGACCCAGCTGTCGTAGCCACCGCTACCGGGTGCCCGCTCGGTCCGCGAGATGCCGCGTCGCACGAACGACTCCCCGATGAGCGGCGCCAGGGCCGCGCCGATGAAGCCCGCCGCACCGGCGACGGCGATCACGGGCCGTGGGTCGTGAGCCATCAACTCGCCCTTGCCGGCTTCAGCATGACGTGCCCGAGGTGGCTTGCGACCGCCGCGACGACGGCCGACGGGGTCGCCGCGGGCATCATCGGGATGCGCACCAGCGCGCTCTCAGCGCTCATGCGGGAAAGCACCTGCGCGGTCCGGTCGGCCGCCTCCACGGTGGCCTTGGACTCTGTTTCGGCAAGCGCCACCGCGTCGCGGAGCTCGGGTGCGAGCTGCGGCGAGTTGGCCAGCTCGTTCGCCCAGGACGGAACCTCGGCAGAAATGCGATTGAGCAGATAATGCGAAGGTCGCAGGCCGACCTCGGCCAGCTCTTCAGCGAAGAAGCGCGCGTCCTGCTCGGCCCCTGGACGCGGCGCAAGGACCACGAGGTGACGCGTGCTCGGCCCGGTCAGGATGTCGCCCGCCCGCCGCATCGTCTCGAGCAGGCGCGGGCGAATGCTCGTGATGGCGCCGAGGACCGCGAGTGCGTCTCTGACCGCGCTCGAGCCGACCGCGCCCTCGAAGCGCTCGATGAGGCGTCGCGGACCCCAGTCGAGGAGGCGCTGGGTGATGCCCCGCGCCTCGTTGCCACGTTGGGCGAGCCGGCCGAGCCACTGCAGCGCCTTGCTCTCGAGCAGCGCGTGGATGCGGCCTGGGAGCGACACGAGTTCGAGCGCGTGGCGCGACGGCGCGGTGTCGATAACGACCGCGGCATAGCCCGCGCTGCGCGGGCCGAGGCTCGCGAGGGTCGCGAGCTCATGCACACCGGCGAGCCCCGAGCATAAGAGCTCGAAGATCGGATTGCGGATGAGTGCGTCGGCGTCCGGCACGCCGCTGAGCAGCTCGGCCGCGACGGAGCGGGGCGTGCTGCGCGCGTCAGGCATGTAGCAGTCGAGACCGGGGCACCAAGGTACGGGCACGACCTCGGCTGACGGAGCCACGGCGAGAGCGTCGGCGAGGCGACGCGCCGGGTCGGTCGTGACCACCAGCGTGCGCGTGCCGCGGCGCGCGAGGGCGACCGCAAGCGCAGCAGCCACGGTGGTCTTGCCGACCCCGCCGGCCCCGTAGACGACGTACCTTTCAATCACGACAGCTCCTGGTGCGCTGCCCATCCGCCGAGGGGCGTGTCCGTGGTCGTGGGCTGCTTGCGCCCTGAGCTGTCGGGCAGCGAGATGAATGGGACGCCCGCCGCTGCTGTGACTGCAAGCGCGCGTGTGTCTTCCCGGGCTGCAAGCCACGCAATGAGCTGCCTGGCCGCTGGCGCGAGCGTCGTGTCATCGGCAGCCAGTCGCTGGGCGGCTCGTGCCGCGCCTGCTGGCACTTCGGGCATGCGGTTGAACACCAACAGATCCGCGTCGCGACCAAGCTGTGCACGAAGCTCCTCACGCAGCTCGCGGGTCTCTGCAAGCACCAGCGGCTCGGGCACGCAGGTGACCACCAGCGCCGTCTGCAGCGGGTCACGCAAGGTCGCGTCGAGGCGGTCGGCCTGCTCGCGCGAGCGGCCCTTCGGCACGAGGCGCGCGAAGCGCTGTGCCGCTCCGAGCCAGGACAAGCCGTGGCCGGTAGCGGGCATGTCGACGATGACCCGTTCGCAGGGGTTCGCCAGGTCGGCGCCCACGAGGTCGACCGCGCTGAGCAGCAGCGCGTACTCGTGGATGCCAGGCAACACGTCGAGCAGGCGCTTGACCGCGAAGTTGCCCAACGCCGCGCGCGCGAGCGCACGTGAGCCAAAGACCGGAGCGGCCGCATCTTCGAGGGCTTGCCCCGGGTCGATTCGAAGCACGCGCTCGCCGCTGTGCACCTCAGGTGTTGCGGCAGAGCTGCGGGCGCGCCCGGACCCAGGACCGAGCTCGACGCAGCGCGCGCGCAAGCCAGCGTCGCGAGCGGCTTGCGTCAGCACGCGTGCGACCGTGCTCCTCCCGACGCCGCCTTTCCCGAGTACCAGGGTCAGCGGCGCGGAGAGGGCACGGATGGCAGTCATGACTTCACCAGGCCTTGCTTCACGGGGTGGTCGGCATGAGGACGCTGTCGATGATGTGGATGACCCCGTTCGAGGCGACGACGTCCGCCGTCACGACGGTCGCGTTGTCGATCATGAGCTTGCCGCCCACGACCGCCAGCCGCAGGTTCTGTCCCTGCACGGTCTTGGCCTGGGACAGCTTCACGGCGTCCTTGGACATCACGGCCCCAGCGACCACATGGTAGGTGAGGATGGCGCGCAGCTTTTCCTTGTCCTGCAAGAGCGCCTCGACGGTGCCCTTGGGGAGCTTGGCGAAGGCCTCGTCACTCGGCGCGAACACCGTCAGCGGGCCAGCGCCCGACAGCGTCTCGACGAGGCCGGCCGCCGTGGCCGCTGCCAGGAGCGTCTTGAAGATGCCAGCCTTGGCGGCGGTGTCGACGATGGTGCCAGCCTTGGCCGGCGTCTTGTCGCCCGCCTCGGTGGCCGTGCCACCGCCGCAGGCGAGAGCGGCACTCAGGGGGACGAAGCAGAGGCTCGAGGCAACGACAGATGAGATCAGGAAGTTTTTCATTGGTTCACTCGCAGTCAGAGAGACAGCAGAAGTCTAGGGACATCGCGGCGCCTTTCAACTCTTTTCTACTCAAAAAGCTGCTCATCTCCGATCATGCCTGGCGGCTTCTTGCTTTTGAGTAGGTTATCCCGCGCCATGATCAGTCTTGTCTGCCCAAGAGTTCTTTCATGTTCGTCGCCAGGAGGACCTTTATCAAAGGATGTTGGTAGCGGCGCTCGACGGTGACCGCGTAGAACTCCTCGTAGAGTCCGGAGACGAAGCCGCACTCGCGGAGCACGCCGCTGCTGAGCTCGTCTCGAACCACGACCGCCGGCAGCAGCGCGACGGCTTCGGTGTTGCGCGCCAAGAGGCGCAGCATGGCCATGTCGTCGATCTCGGCGAGGACGCGGACCGAGACGTTGAGCCGCTCGCAGAGCGCGTCGAACGCGCTTCGAATCGCGCTGTGGGGGCCGGGCAGCAGGAACGATACCTCGGCAGCGTCTGCGGGAAAGCGAAACGCCTTGCGACCAGGATGGGCGACGAGGCTCACCCTCTGCCGCGCGACCCGGCGACAACGATACTTGTGCGCTTCGTCGCCGGTCACCGGTTGGTTGGCGAGCACCAGGTCGAGCGAATGCGCGGCGAGCCGCCCGAGCAGGTCGTCGAGGCTCCCAGCCACGAGCCGCAGCCTCACTCCCGGCTCGCTCAGCAGAGGCCTAACGAAGGACTCCTGAAAGTTTCGGGACAGCGTCGCCACAGCTCCGATGCGAATCGGCTGTTCCCGCAGCCGCCCGTCACGCAGCGTCGCCAGCAGCTCGCCGCCCGTCGCGAAGATGTCCTCGGCATAAGCGGCCACCATGCGGCCCGCCTCGGTCAGCTGTAGCGTTCGCCCGAGACGCTCGAAGAGAGGCTCGCCCAGCGTGTCCTCGAGCTGTCGAATCTGTGCCGAGAGCGCCGACGGCGACATCCGGAGGCCCTGCGCTGTTCGAGTCAGGTTGCCGTCTTTGGCAACCTGCCAGAAGTACTTGAGATGGTGGTAGTTCAGGTGGTCGTTGTTCATTGCCATGATCCTATAAAACAGAACGATCCATGCACAATTATGACATTTTTACGAACGTCCGTATGGGCTAATCGAGACCTCGCAGACAGCGTGTCCGCGCCGGCCATGCAGGCCCCGCCGTCCCGCGAGGAGACCCCATGCGATACAAGCTCGATTCGAACGGAAGAAAACGCGTAACGCTCATCGTCGGCGACGGCATCGGGCCCGAGGTCACCACGGCGACCCGCCAGATCATCGAGGCGGCGGGTGTCGCCATCGCCTGGGAGGAGCAGGCGGCCGGAGCAGAGGTCTTCAAGCAGGGGCTGCTCAGCGGCGTTCCGCAAGAGACCATCGCCTCGATCCGCGACACCCGCGTCGCCCTCAAGGGACCGCTCGAGACACCCGTGGGCTTTGGCGAGAAGAGCGCGAACGTCACGCTCCGCAAGCTCTTCGAGACCTACGCAAACGTGCGCCCCATCCGCGAGATCCCCGGCGTGAAGACACCGTTTTCGGGGCGGGGAGTCGACCTCGTGGTGGTGCGCGAGAACGTCGAGGACCTGTATGCGGGGATCGAGCACATGCAGACGCCAGGCGTCGCACAGTGCCTCAAGCTGATGTCCAAGAAGGGCTGCGAGCGCATCGTGCGGCTCGCCTTCGAGGTTGCCGTCGCCGAGGGTCGCAGGAAGGTCCACTGCGCGACGAAGGCGAACATCATGAAGCTCACCGAGGGCCTCATGAAGCGCACGTTCGAGGAGGTCGCCAAGGAGTACCCGAGGATCGAGGCGAACCACATCATCATCGACAACTGCGCGCACCTGGTCGTCCGCGCGCCCGAGCAGTTCGAGGTGATCGTGACCTCGAACATGAACGGCGACATTCTATCGGACCTCACCTCTGGGCTCATCGGCGGGCTCGGCTTCGCGCCCGGCGCGAACCTCGGCGACGACGTGGCGATCTTCGAGGCGGTTCACGGCAGCGCCCCCAAGTACGCCCGCCAGAACGTCATCAACCCCTCCGCTGTGCTTCTCTCGAGCACGATGATGCTTCGCCATCTCGACGAGTTCGCCGCCGCGCAGGCCATCGAGCAGGCGCTCGTGGTGACGCTCGAGGAAGGCGTCTTCACCCGCGACGTCGAGCCCGAGGGCAGCGTCTCGACGACGGCGTTCACCGAGCGGGTCATCCACAACCTCGGCAAGCGCTCCGAGCACTGGCGGACCCGAGACTACAAACCCCTCCGAATCACCCGCCTCGATGCCGCCCGCGACTACGTTCGGCCGAAGACGCGGCGAACCGTCGGAGCCGACGTCTTCGTGGAGTCTGCCGTGGCGCCAGGCGAGCTCGGCAAGAACCTGGAGTCGCTAGCGGATGGAAGCGCGCTGCGGCTGAAGATGATCTCGAATCGAGGAACGATGGTCTACCCCACGACCGGCGGCATGACTGACTGCGTCGATCACTGGCGCTGCCGGTTCGTGTTGCGTGACAGCGCGGCGAGCCTCGCGGACGACACCCTGCTCGACCTCGTGAACCGGGTTGGCGCGAAGTATCGCTGGATGCACATCGAGAAGCTGGAGGAGCTGGACGGCCAGCCCGCCTACACCCGCGCCCAGGGCGAGGACTGAGACTCGGGACACATCGACGTTCGGTGGCGCGGCCTTCGGGTTGGCGAGGGCTCAGCGGCGCTGCGACGCCCCGAATAGCTCGCACCGCGCGCGCTCCGTGAGGGCCCGCACCGCCGGGTGTTCCAGTCGACGCTGCATCGTGATGACGAAGTAGCGCTCGCGCACGGTCGCCACTGTGCCGATCGGCTCGACTTGAAATTGCTCCGCGACCTCGGACCCGATCGCCTCGGACGCGGGAAAAGCGCCGTGGCCGTCCTGACCGAACACCTTCAGCAATGCGCTGTCGTCGAACTCGGCTACGACACGGGGCCGGATCCCCTCCGAGTGGAACCAGCTGTCGAGCCCGCGTCGCACGGCCGCTTCGACGGTCGGCAGCAGCATCGGCGCCCCGTCGAGGCTCTGCGGAAAGTTCGCCCTGAGCGCCTTGGCCTGCCGCTTCGTCGCGAAGAAGGTGACCCCCGTGTCGCCGAGTGAGTGGTTGAAGGCCTTGATGCCGGAGCCCACCGGGACCGGCCCATCGAGGATCACCGCGTCGAGCCGATGTGCCGCGAGGTCGGCCAGGAGCCGGTCAGAAGCGTCCTCGCGACACACGAGCTGAATCGGCGGACCGTCTCCGACCTCGAGCGTCGGCGCCAACAGCCGCTTGGCGATGAGCTTCGGCACCACATCGGCGATCCCGACCACGAGCTTCAGTGGACGCCCGGTCGGCCGACCGCTCACCGCGTCGACGAGCTCACGCCCGAGCGCAAAGATCTCATCGGCATAACCGTAGACCATCCGTCCGGTCTCGGTCAGCACGAGGCGACGCCCCTGACGCTCGAAGAGCTGCTCGCCCATGGCCTCTTCGAGGGCATTGACCTGACCGCTCACGGTCTGTGGCGACAGCAGCAGCCGCTTCGATGCGGGCGCGAGGCCTCCTTCGCGCGCGACGGTCCAGAAGTAGAGCAGGTGGTGATAGTTCAACCATTTCATGCTCGGTCACTACGGTTTTTCCGCGCTTTTGAACAGAAACTTCCTGATTGTCGAAGTGGCGTTGCGGGTCGAAGTTGCTCGAGTCCGAGCCCACGTTGGGCACGGAAGCAAGCCTGGAGGCCATGGTGAGAGTGACGTTCCAGAATCGAGCGAGCGGCTCCGAGGTCGAGCCGCTCGAGAGCCACATCAAGCGCCGACTCGGCTTCGCGCTCGCCCGCGTCTCCGAGGAGATGAGCTCGGTGTTCATCCGACTCGACGACCTGAACGGTCCACGCGGCGGCATCGACAAGCGCTGCCGAGTCCTGCTCCGCGGACCGAAGATCGGCGAGCTCGTCGTCGAGGAGATCGACGTCGCCTGGGGGCCAGCCATCGACCGCGCCCTCTCGCTCGCCGGTCGCTCGGTCGTGCGTGCGCTCGAGAGGGTTCGGGGCGATCGCAGCTCCCGCCTCCACGTGCGCAACCTGCGAAGGGAGATCGGCTGATGCACTGCCCCCGATGTGAAGTGGAGGTCCTGGAAGAACGCACCCGCGACGAGGTGAACATCGATGTCTGCCACGGGTGCCGAGGCATCTGGCTCGACCGCGGCGAGCTCGAGCGCCTCATCGCTCGCGCCGAAGAACCGCGCGAAGATCGCTCACGCGAAGTGCGAAGTGGGCGCGACGAGCGACGGAGAGGCAGCGACGGCCGCGACGACGCCCGAGGCCGTGACGACGCCCGAGGCCGTGACGACGCCCGAGGCCGTGACGATGACCGACGCCGCGACGATGACGACGACGATGACCGCGGACGCGGCGGCTTCTTGTCGAGCTTGCGAAACCTCTTCGACTGACGTCGTTGCGCGTCTCGCTAACCCGATCGAATCGCTCGTGCCGGTCAGCGCCCCGCAACGCGGTGGCGCGGCGACCCCGACGAGCAGACGCTTCTACTGAACTCGAGCCCAGCCGCCCTCAGCCCGCCTGAGTAGCTCCCCGGAGTATCCATGGAAAGTATCGGTACACCTGCGATGTGGGCTGCCTTCATCGGTTTCGTCCTCGTGATGCTCGACCTCGGCGTCTTCCACCGCAAGGCGCACGTCATCGGCTTCAAAGAAGCCGCCATCTGAAGCGCGGTCTGGGTGGGCCTCTCGTTGCTCTTCGCAGGCTGGGTCTTCCTCGACTTCGGCGCCGTCAAAGGCACCGAGTTCCTGACTGGCTACGTCATCGAGAAGTCGCTCTCGATCGAGATTGTCTTCGTCTTCGTCATGATCTTCGGGGCGCTGGGCATCCCGGCCATCTATCAGCACCGCGTCCTCTTCTGGGGCATCCTCACGGCGCTCGTCCCGCGCGCGATAATGATCCTCGCCGGCTCGGCCGCCATCGAACGCTTCCACTGGCTCATCTACATCTTCGGCGGCTTCCTCGTCCTGACCGGCCTCAAGATGCTCTTCACCCGCAACGCCTCAGAGTCCCCCGATGACGATGACCCGATGACTCGAAGCTACTCAAGTTCTCATCCTCGTCGAGTTCTCCGACGTCATCTTCGCGGTTGACTCCATCCCGGCCATCTTCGCCATCACGACCGACCCCTTCATCGTCTTCACCTCGAACATCTTCGCCATCCTCGGCCTGCGCAGCCTCTTCTTCATGCTGGCGGTTCTCCTGGACCGCTTCCGCTATCTCAAGGTTGGGCTGGCCGCGGTGCTCGTCTTCGTCGGCAGCAAGATGCTGATTATGGACTGGTACAAGATGCCGCCCGCGGTCTCGCTCGCAGTCATCCTCGGGATGTTCGGCCTCAGCGTCTGGTTCTCGCTGGCCGCGTCCAAACGCGAAGCCCTCGAGCAGTCGAAGACCACGCCCACCCCCGGAGCTCGATAGCCGGAGACACATAGCTTGTCGCCGTGCACGAGCTCGAGGTGGCATCGCTCGCAGAGCGAAAATGGTGTGTAGGAAAAACAAAGGTGGTCGAGCTGGCAAAGGCCAGGGCGCCCGAGGCGCTTTCGTGGAGCAGGGCAGCGAGTTCGGGCGCGTCAAGGTGGTTCGTGAGCGACGGTTCGTGGTCTTCGGGTCGGAAGAGACCGAGGCGGCGGGCTGAGCCCGGTCTCGGGGCATGGCGCGGCCATCGTCCGCGTCGGCGACGTTCGCGGGAGGTCAGGCCGCGGCGAGCGCGAACTCCAGCTCCGCCGCCGATGAGCGCGCGGAGCGGCGATTTCCTTAGAAGGCAAAAAGATGGCAACTGGGCCTATTTGATCGATAACCCTTATGGCGCAGACTATCTCGTGTAACGAGGTTTATCCGACGCTATCGGCATCACCTCTTCTGGCCTACTTCGGGCGTCGGATGAGCGCTTTTCGTTACGGCGACTTGCATTAGGCCCACTTCCTATCGCGGAGGTCCGCGCCGTCATTCCTGTGGCTGACTCGACTGTGTGATCTCGGCCGTCATCGACGAACGTCGGCGACCATCGTGGAGACGGTGGGCGCGACCGACGCCCTCCTGGACAATCGCAAACGTAATGTCATTCGCCGCCCTGGCAGCAAAGGCCGTCCCTCAACTTCGATCACGACTAAAGGCCTCTAAAGGTTCGTCAGTTGACGTCTTCGACCTCGGGTGGTATGAGCCACGCCAACTCGTTCGGAAGGTGGATTGCTAGTGAGTAGACTTCGACTTCAGTCAGTGGCTGCGCTGCTTGCGGCCTTGGTGCTGGTGGGCTGCAAGAGCGCTGGTTCCGTACCAACCCTGAGAGACACAATGACTTCCCAGAAACTGGTCTTATCCGTCGGCCTGCAGCCACAACTCATCGATTTCGCCGATCCGGCCTACGCGGCCTATCCAGGCATGACGGCCGAGAAGGTGCAAGGCGGACTGGACAAGGACATTGCCACCCTGAATGCCTTGGGTTACGATGCAAAGTTATGCCTTACCGATTTCGGCGAAACAGCAGAGGCCGTCATCCGCGCCGCTCTCCAGCAAGAACGCTATGACTGCGTAGTGATCGGTGCCGGCTTGCGCACCATCGATAAAAACTTTCTTCTGTTCGAGAAAGTGCTCAACTTGGTTCATGAACATGCGCCGCAGGCACGCATTAGTTTCAACACTGGACCATTCGACACGGCCCAAGCGGTTCAGCGCTGGTGCCCGCTCCCCTGATTGGGTGCGATTCACCGGCCCGGTCGTGTGACTTGATCGACGCGTGAAGGAGGTCGGTGGGTGCCTGGGATCGCACTCGCCGTCGGCCGGTTGCCGCCATCCGCAAGCGCCGTCGGAAGCCTTCCGGTATGCCCATTGGCCGAGTCGGTCCGCCACCTCCGCCATCGCGTACCGCCATCGCGCGGGTGATACAAGCGGACGAACGGCGTAGGAAGCCCCAAGGCAACTCGCACCATGTGTCTCGCGGTCCTCGCCCTCGTCCAATGGAGGCATCGCGTGGCGCCTCCTGCAGTGCGAGCTATGCCCGGGCGCCGGCGAAATCGCCCGCTCGGTCGCCGCGCGCGCCAAGGTCGTCCTGGCGGTCGTCGGTAGCGACGCCAGGCTGATCCGCTCGCAGGACGGCGGCGTGAAATGGAGCCCGGTTGCAGCGTTGAAGGACGATCAGTTCCGCGCCGGCCTGCCTGTTTGACCAAGCGCCCAAGTCGCGACTCTTTTCGATCGATGTGTCGAAGTGGGTCGTGTCGCCGTAGTCGCGGCCGGTGTGCAGGCCGCCTCGCGCCCGCTGGTCGGACCCCGGTGAGGATGTGGCAACCTCGGCGGTTGCCTGCTGACCTCCGGCCTCGCAGCCGCGCATCACCGCGCGGTTCGCGACCTCGTGTGTAGGAAAAACACAAAGTGGTCGAGCTGGCAAAGGCCGGGGCGCCCGGGGCGCTTTCGTGGAGCAGGGCAGCGAGTTCGGGCGGCCCGCAGACGTCCAATAACGGCTCATCCAGCTCGTCGAGCGCGTCCTCGATGTTGCCGGCGGCGTAGTCCACGGCCTCGTCGACCTCCTCGTCGAGGATCTCGTCGTCGATGAGGGCGCCATCGCGCGTCTGCACCGGCGCCCCGACCACGACGCCGCACCGGTACTCAGTGTCGGTCTCGTCGTGCTCGATCTCCGCGTCGTAACGACGCTCCTGGTTGCCTCCGTCGCCACCTCTGGGCGGTGGCAGGTGCTCCAGTCGCCACGTGGCTCGACGTCATGGGCTTGCGGGCCATCGGGCTCGGGGTCGGCCGGGTCGAAGTCGCCAAACGGACCATCCGACGGGCGCGCGTCGTAGTCGTTGTCTCGGTCACACGCAGGATCCAAGTCGGCTTCGGGCATGCGGACGAGCGGCTTCTCTTCGGTCCGATACGATACGACGCTTATGGCAGTCCTCGTCTGATCAGACTGGCTTGGCCGCTGTTCCACTCCGCGGGCTCGTCCGCGAGCTGCACGAGCTGGCCTTTGGCCTCGAAGCGGCCGAGCGTCGCGCGCGGAGCGACGATCTTGCGGGCGAGCGCGTCGCCGATCGTGGGCACACCCCGGAGCTCGCGCAGCAAAGCGCCCTCGTCCGACATGTTGAGGTCCACGGGCGCGCGCATCGTGCCACGTCGTAGCCCGCTGTCGACCTCACGAGTGCGCTGCTGGAACGGCAAGCGCTGCGTGGTCGGAACCCGTCGCACAGGCCCTCGTGCCCACGCGTCGGCCGATGCGACGAAGCGCTCGAAGGCCAGCGGCACAGCCTTCGGATCGGCGGTCTCGTCCAAGCGCGTCACCTCGAGGAAGAGGCGCAGATAGGTCGCGGCTTCGGCTGGATCGATCCGCGCCGCGCCCAGCCAACGCGTGAGCTCGGCCATGAGCAGCGTCGTTATCACGGCCGCACCTCGGCTCCATCCCATATCGTCTCGAAGTAGCTCCCGAGCCACGCGAGCGCGTCGCGGCTCGCTATCGACAGGGACATTTCGCAATGCGCGCCGAACGCCCCGCCGGTCCAATTATGATTGCCGACGAGCGCGCTCGTGTCGTCACAGAGCAGCATTTTGGCGTGCAGCGATAGGCGTCGACGCTGCGTGCCACGCTTGCGGCTGCCGCGGCCCAGGCGCTCGTCGTCGAAGCCGCCGTAGATCCGCACCGGAACGCCGCGGCTCGTCAGGAAGCGCCGGAACGCCGCGTTGAGCCTCAGGCGCGTCAAGCGACTTGCGCAGGTCGTCATGCACGACGCGTACGTCGACACCGCGATGATGGGCCTCGGCAAAGCGCGTGGCAGAGTTCGAGCACGATCCCTTCGCCGTCCGACGAGACGCGGCCGTCCACCACGAACTGAGTCACCCACAAGCGCTCGCGCGCGCTTGCGCACAACGCGTGCGCGTGTGCGAGATAGGCCGCGTCGCCAACCGGTCCGACGCTGGCGCCACCAAAGAGCAGGCTCTGCATGCTCATGCCTCCGGCTCACAATCGTCGCACGGGGCGGGCTTGGCGTCACGTGCCCGAATATCACGTTCGACCTCAGCGAGCTCCGCTATCACCGCGAGCCAGCGACCATAGGCCGTCGAACGGGTTGACGGGCCGCACCTCGACCGTGAGCTCGACCAGGATATCGAGCGACGCGGTCGGCTCGTCGGCCGGGAACATCACCTTCGCGATGTGGTTGCCGTACGGGTCCTGCTGCCAGCGCAGCGTGCGCTCGCAGCCGATCTGCAGTCGATACGTCTCGATGCGCGCCTTGGCATGTGCGGCCGGACGCATCCGCAGGGTGTGCGTTCCGAGGTGGGCGGGTCGTGGGTAGCGGTAGTGGCTTTGGTGCTGGATGAGGAGCCGCATCGGGCGAGACTAGACCCGCTCGATGTCGTGGTCATTTCCGCAGGTTTCGAGCCGGCCACGAGCGGTTCACGCTGCCACGTCGGCCGCGCCGACCGGCCAATTCGTCTTCATCGGCTTGATTGCAGCGGACGCGCCGTGTACGACCCTGCCATGGTGACCTGGTCGATGACCGTTCGCAGCGCGTGGGGGTGGACGGGTGCGTGCCTCTGTGCGTGCGCATTGTCGGGCTGTGAGGGCGACCCGATGGTCGAGCCGACGGCGCTCGCCTGCGAGAGGCCCGCCGACGGCGAGTCGCGCATGCTCATCGACCACGACCTGTGGCGCCTTGCGACCCCCGAGGAAGACCCCTGGATTGCGTTCCGCCCGGCCGACGACATCAGCTGCCCGTCGGGTTCGCGCAAGACCGAGGATTTCGCGGGCACCTACGCCTACAGCGTCATCACCGCCGCCTGCAGCTACACGACCGCCGTGCAGGAGACGATCGCCGACGCCTGCAAGGGCGAAGACCTCTATGTGTGGCTCTGGAACTACGCGCTGACCGCGCCCGAGAACTCGACCGCCTATCTGGAAGTGCAGATCGGCGACACCCTCATCTGGGCCGACACCCGCACGATCCCCAGCGCCGCCGCGCTCGAGGCGACCCGGATCGCGCTGCCCGAGGACTACCCGAAGGGCACACCGATCTACTTCCATGTGCGCAACCACGGCTCCAACAGCTACGAGCTGCTCGAGCTGTCGATCGTCGGCGACAAGCTACCGTCGCCCTGACACCCTGGAATTGGCCTCGCTGCTGAGAGGACAAGCATGGAAACACACATCGCGCTCTTGCGCGGCATCAATGTCGGCGGCAAGAACCGACTGCCGATTCCCTCGTGGCTATGTTCGAAGCGGCCGGCTGCGTCGCAGTGAAGAGTTGAATCCTGAGTGGATTATAGTGCGGCATGCAAGTGCTGCAAGTCCCGAAGGCGACGCGCGAGGCCCCGGACATCCGAGCCTTAACGACCCGTGCGTCCGAGCGCCTCGCGCACGTAGCTCTCGAAGGTAGGAAAACCGAAATCCTGGATATCGCCGGTCGAGAGTCGCAAGAGGTCTTCACCCAACGCGAGACGTAAGGCCCCGAGGCCGCGACCCAGGGAAGCGATGCGATGTCGTGGTAGTCCAGATCGGTAGTGGTGAGGGCCGTGAACTGCATGAAGTCATTTTAGCATGAGGCTTCTGGCGGGCTCTGCGATGCACACTGGAGGCATTGGGCGGAGATTTTTGATTCGAAAAGAGGACGCCATTGATCAAAGGCATTGGCTGCACGGAGGCGGCTGACTGTGTTGATTCTGGGGGACCTCGGCGGTCGTGGGGCGGGTCGGGTCCTACCGGCGTCAAGTGCGATTTTGAGGTTGGTGATGTTTTTTGGGCGGATGTCCGTTGCTCATGCCTCGGCTTCGAATCTCCCTGTTCTAAGGGTCTCCGTGGTTCATCATCCGGCTGTGATTCGTGCTGAAGGGGCTTGACACACCCCGCATGCGGTTGGCAGCAGACGAGAGCCGAAGAACTTGATGAAGTGGGGCCCGCCGTGAGCCACTGCCTTCGCAACCCCTTCCTCGCCGTATCGGCCGCCCAGGGCCGTACCGGATCCCAGGGCTGTGCCCCTCAATCTCGATCACACCCGCCCGCTGTTGTCGAGTTGCAAACTCCAAGCACGGCGGGGTACCTTGTGCCCAGTGCCGTCACGATGGCGCCGAGGAGGCGAGATGCAGAGCGCGCAACAACCGGTCGGGGGGCAGGTGAAGCGAAGCAGGGCGGGGTGGTTGGTGCTTGGCGTGCTGCTCGCTGCATGTGGCGAAGACGCAGGTCGGGGCATCGACGAAAAGTGCTTGGAGGAGGGGCGCTGCGCATGCCGCGATAACGCCGACTGCGGGGGCGCTGCGCTCTGCGTCGACGGGCAGTGTCGCGCGCCGCTCGATACGTCGCTCGACACGGTGCAGGACACCGCGCCGCCGCCGGTCGACACGGCCGAGCCCGAAGAGGTCGTCATCGTCCAGGGCGGCTTCCTGTGGCCGTGCGCCATCAATGACGAGTGCGACTCCGGGAAGTGCTTGGCGATCTCCGCGGTCGAGAGCGTGTGCACGCGCAACTGCATCGAGACGTGCCCGAACGATTGGAACTGCCGCGGACTCTTCAGTGGCGGCGCGCTTGATTTCTACTGTGTGCCCAATCGCGAGCGCTTGTGTGAGCCGTGCCTCGTCGATGAGGCGTGCCCCGGCGAAGGCAACGCGTGTGTGGCACTCGAAGCAGGCGGGAGCGCGTGTGGCCGGGCCTGCGGTGAAGGGCTCGGCGCGTGTCCAGATGGCTTTGGCTGCCAGCCCGCCGTGAGCGCCGCGGGTGCAGCGACCGAGCAGTGCGTGCCGTTGAGCGGGGTGTGCCAGTGCCGGCCCGAGACCGCGGGCAACGAGGTACCGTGCAACAACGAGAACACGTTCGGGACCTGCTTTGGTGCGAGCGTGTGCCAGGCCGATGGCGCCGTGGGGGCGTGCTCGGCGCGCACGCCAGTTGCCGAGACCTGCAACGGCCAGGACGACGACTGCAACGGCTTCACCGATGACGTCATCGCGGTCGGCACGTGCGAGGTCGGCAACGACGCCGGGCGCTGCGTCGGCGAGCGGCTGTGTCTGCCAGGTGCCGGTGAGGTGTGCACCGCGGCGACACCGCGTGCGGAGACGTGCGACAACCTCGATGACGACTGCGACGGCCTCACGGACGAAGACTTCCGCGCGCCGGGTGGGCAGATAGCGACGTTGCTGCACTGCGGTGGCTGCAACGCGTCGTGCGTCGGGCGCTTCGCGAACGCCGCGGACACGCGCTGCGACGTGCCCGCCCAAGGGGCGCCGCGCTGCGTCATCGCGGCGTGTGAGGCCGGCTTCGTGTTGGTCGGCGAGACGTGTGCGCGGCCCCCTGATCTGCTGTGCCAACCGTGCACCTCCAACAGTGTGTGCGGTGGTCCGGGCGACCGCTGCTTGACGTTCGATGCAAGCGACGAGCGGCGCTTCTGCGGGCGCGACTGCTCGCTCGGCAACATCTACGGCGACACCTGCCCGGATGGCTACGCCTGCCGCGAGGACGCGGCCAATGGTGCGCAATGCGAGCCGAGCAATGGCGCCTGCGACTGCTCTGCCCAAAACGACGGGCAAGCGCGGCCGTGCTCGAACCAGAACGCCGCGGGCACGTGCTTTGGCCAATCGCGCTGTGCTGCGAGCGCTGGCTGGAGTAGCTGCACCGCGCGCACACCGGTGGTCGAGGCCTGCAACGGCGTCGACGACGACTGCGATGGCGTGAGCGACGACGGCATCGGTGGGACGGCGTGCTCGAAGACGAATACGTTTGGCAGCTGCCCGGGTGTGCAGACGTGCGATGGGGCGCGCGCGACGCTGGTGTGCGTCGGCGCTGAGGCGAAGGCCGAGGTCTGCAATGGGATCGACGACGACTGCGACGGCGAGACCGACGAGGACTTCGCGTTCAATGTGCGCGACGCGGCGGGCCAGGTCGTGGCGCTCAAGTACTCCAAGAGCAATGCCCATTGCGGCGGCTGCAACCTCACGTGCACGGCGACGGCGCCAGCCACCGCAGTGAGCTGCGACGGCAGCGAGATGCAACCGGTCTGCAGGGTCGATGCGTGTGCTCGCGGGTATTGGCTCTCAGACGCGCATGTTTGCCTGCCCGTGCCTACCGCCAATCTCTGCCAGCAGTGCGAAACAGATGCGGATTGCCAGGGGCCAGACGATACGTGTGTGACCGGTCCAGCCGGCCGCTACTGCAGCCGAGACTGCTCGGTCGGATCGATTTACGACGGCATCGACGGGGCGTGTAGCGCGACCTCGGGTACGCGCGGGTGTTGCCCGAGCGGCTATCGTTGCACGAATGCGCAGTGCCAGCCCGAGAGCGGCGACTGCAGTTGCCGCACGACGGGCAAGCTGCGCGCGTGCGAGGTGAGTAATGACGCGGGGAGCTGCAGCGGCGTGGAGAGCTGTACCGCGACCGGGGCGGCCGCGGGCTGGGGTGCGTGCAGCGCGAGCACGCCGCAGACCGAGGTCTGCAATGGGATCGACGACGACTGCGATGGGCTGGTCGACTCGGACGATACGGACGTGCTGCAGTCGGCGCCGGCAGGCTACCCGAACTGCGAGCGAGTTAGCGGCGCGTGCACGGGGCGCTTCGTGTGTGGCGGCGACGCGGGGTGGTTGTGCACGGCGCGCGAGCCAGAGACCGAGATCTGCAACGGCACTGATGACGACTGCGATGGCTCGACCGACGAGGGGTTCGTCGACGCGAGCGGGGGCTATACATTGGTGGCGAACTGCGGCCAGTGCGGGCTCGACTGCAACGCGGCGATCGCCAACCTCGCATCGGGGTCGAGCGCCGCGTGCAAGCTGGTCGGCAACGCGCTGACGTGCGTGCCAGTCGCGTGCGCACCCGGCTTTGTGCCCTTCCCGAGCGGCCAACCGCGCGTGTGCTTGCCGCTGGCGGCGGCGAGCTGCAGGCCTTGCGGGGTGGACGCAGAGTGCGGCCTCGGGGGCGACAAGTGCGTGCCGGTCGGCGGCGACGTCGGCAGCTTCTGTGCGCAGCCGTGCGGGGTCGGCTCGGCCTACGCGGGCTGCACGGGGGGCATCGGCCAGCAGGGGTGTTGTGCCGATCAATACGCCTGTCAGAATGTCGCTGGCGCGTCGTTGTGCATGCCGGTCACGGGCAGCTGCCAGTGCTCGGAGGAGCGGCTCGGGTCGGTGCGCGGTTGCAACAAGTCCGGCAACGGTGGCGTCACGACCTGCTTCGGAGTCGAGACGTGCGCCGTTACCCAGTCGGGATATGGCTGGGCGGCGTGCGACGTGTCGGCCAACATCGAGGTCTGTGATGGGCTGGACAACAACTGCGATAGCCAGACAGATGAGGGCTACAAGTCGCAGGGTCTCTATATCCTCGACTCGAACTGCGGCACGTGTGGCCGCAACTGCGTGGCCGCATATACTGGCGGCTCGCTACACGCGACGGGTGTCTGCGACCGCGACCCGGTCGACCCGCGCTGCACGGTCGGCACGTGTGTCGCGTCGACCGAGCCAGTCGGGATCGAGTGCCGCGCGAACGCGGACTGCGTGGCCCAGTTCGCTGGCAGCGTCTGCGACCCCGCGCTGCATGTGTGCCGCAAGGGGTGCACGACCAGCGGGGACTGCGGCGGCGGGGCGACCTGCGAGAGCGGCGTTTGCGCCAAGACATGTACGACAGCTCTGGAGTGCACGAGCGTGTTCGGACCACAGAGCACATGCACGGCGGGCAAGTGCGTCGCGACGTTCGATTGGGCGAATCTCGACCTGGCCGATGGCAACGGCTGCGAGTGCGCAGCGGTCCGTGGACGCGGCAGCGACCGGCCCGATCTGCTCGGTGCAGACGCGGCGCCGGGTGCCAACTACGTCGACTCGGACTGCGATGGCGTCGACGGTGACGTCGCGAGCGCCATCTTCGTGCGCGCTGGCGAACTCGCAGGGAACGGTAGCTTGGCCGCGCCGTTTGGGACGATCACCGCGGCGATAGCGAAGCTCGACAAGTCGGGTCCTGCGGCGACGTCGGCCACGCCGATCCTGGTCGCGGGTGGCGTCTACGAAGAGGCGGTCGTGGTCGCGAAGGGCATGGTGTTGCACGGCGGCTACGCCGACGACTTCTCGGCGCGTGACATCGTGCTGTACCCGACGCTGATTGTCGCGGACGTGGGTGCGCCGGGCACGGTGACGGCCATCGGCATCGACGCGGCGACCGAGGTCGTCGGCTTCACGATCATCGGCTGGGACGCGACGAGCGCGGGTGCTGCGACCTACGGCTTGTATGTGCGCGACTCGACGAGCGCGCTGGTCGTTGCAAACTGCGTCGTCGTCGGCGGGCGCGCAGCGGCTGGCGCGCCGGGCGGCAACGGCACGCCGGGCGGCGGTGGCGGCAGCGGTGCCAATGGCGCGAACTCGCGTGAGTGCGCGACCAACGACTGCAGTGGCGCCGCCGAGATCCAGGCAGGTGGCGCCGCAGGCACGAACGGGACCTGCGCGAGCGCGGTCGGTTGTGTCGGCATGGAGGCGGAGGACGAGAGCCCGCAGATCAAGTCCAGCCCGGCGGCGGGCTGCACCTACGCGGCCGGCGGCGTCGTCGGGAAGTACAATGGCCTGCCGGTCGAAGCGTGCAAGTACGACTTTTCGCCACAAGGCAATCAGGTTGGCGGCGACGGCACTGACGGTGGCGATGGCGGCGATGGCAACAGCGGCGCGGGCTGCACGGACAGCGACGGCGTGATCACCAACGGCCTCTGGCAAGGTGGCGTGGGCACGGGCGGCGCGGGTGGCGGCGCCGGGGTGGGCGGCAACGGCGGCGCGGCCGGCGGTTGGGCGACCAACGAGAAGCTCGCGACGTGCACGGTTCCGGCGCTCGGGGCGAACTTCGGGGACCTCGGCGGCTCTGGCGGTGGCGGCGGCGCGGGGGGCTGTGGCGGTGGCGCGGCGCTCGCGGGCGCGTCGGGCGGCGCGAGCTTTGCTGCGTTCGTGGCGCCGCGCAGCGGCTCGCATCCGCGCTTGGAGTACAACACGATCGTGCGTGGCGGCGGCGGCGCCGGCGGGGCCGGTGGCAACGGTGGCACGGGCGGTCGTGGCGGCAATGGCGGGCGTGGCGGTACCGCTGGTTGGCCGGCCTGGGGCGCGGGGATCGGCGGGTCTGGCGGGCGCGGCGGCGACGGCGGCGACGCGGGCGGCGGCGGTGGTGGTTGTGGCGGGCCGTCGTACGGGATCGCTGGACCGGGGATCGCTGCGGCGACCTACACCGCAGGCAACCGCTTCACGCTCACGGACGGCGTGAGCACGAGCGGGCGCGGTGGCGTCGGCGGGTTGTCGGCGGGCGCGGGCGCAGGCAGCGCGGGTGTCGCCGGCGAGAGCAAGAACGTGAAGGCATTCTGAGGTGGCCACGATGCATTCAATAATTGTTAGTGCCGGCTCGCCAAGCTTCGCTGCTCGCCAGCGAATTCGTAGATACCAACTCGCAACGGCTTCGCCTGCGAGCTGGGGGATTTCGCCGAGCAGGCGAAGCCGTGGCAAGGCGAGAGCAAACAGAATTCGTTGGGTTGCGCCGCTGTGGCTCGCGCTGGTGGCTGTCGCTTGTTCGTCGGACGGCGGCGTCGATGTCCGAAATCGTACCCTGGCAGAGTGCGCGGCGCGCGCGTGCGCGTGCGTGTTCACGAACGAATGTCCGTCGCCTCTGGCGTGCGTGGACGGCGCGTGCGGGGCCCTGGATGTGAGCCTGGATGTGAGCCCGGACCCGACCCTCGACGTGACCGAGGTGGTCGACGCGACGACCAACGACAGCGCGCCGGATGATGGCGATGGTGTGCCCGACGCGACACCCGACGCGGACGGTCCACGCCCGTTTGGCGCGTACTGCGCGGGCAACACGGACTGTCTCAGCGGCTACTGCTTAGAAGCCGCGTTCGGCGGCTATTGCACGCAGCAGTGCGTCGATGGGTGCCCCGAAGACTGGGTTTGCAAGAGCGTCGCGACGGGGACCGATCCCGTGTCGCTGTGCGCGCAAGACGAGAACCGCTTGTGCTTGCCGTGCGAGGACGATCGCGCGTGCGGTGGCAGCGGACGCAGCCGCTGTCTGGAGATCGGCGGCGGGCGTTTCTGCAGCCGCGATTGCGGCGACGACGTGTGTCCGGGCGGCTATTCTTGTGAGACGGTCGATGGGCCTGTCGATGGCTCTGGTGGCGCCACCAAGCAGTGCGTGCCGACCAATGGGACGTGTGACTGCACGCCCGAGGCGGCTGGCTTGCAGAAGACCTGCACCAGCGAGAACGCGGCGGGCACCTGCTTTGGGATAGCGACCTGCGAGCCGGACGTGGGCTTCGTCGGGTGCAGCGCGCGCGAGCCGCTGGCGGAGAGCTGCAACGGGCGCGACGACGACTGCGACGGCACGACCGACGAGAGCCAGGAGGCGAGCGCGTGCAGCCGCACGAACGCGATCGGGACGTGCAGCGGCAACGAGACGTGCCAGGGCGCGCTCGGGCGGGTGTGCTCGGCGCTCGAGCCGGCGCTCGAGGTCTGCAACGATCGCGACGACGACTGCGACGGCGCGACCGACGAGGACTTCCGGCTGGGCGGCGAGAGCCCACGCACGACCGAAAACTGTGGCGCTTGCGGGATCGATTGCAACGCGCGCTTCGCGCATTCGACCGAGGTCACCTGTGACGCGAGCGGTGCTACGCCGGTGTGCGCGCTGGTCGCTTGTGAGGCAGGCTACATCGTCATAGGCGGGAGCTGCCTCAACGAAAATGCGACGCTGTGCACGCCCTGCGCAAACGACGACGATTGTTTTGGCGAAGACTCGTTGTGCCTCGCGCCGAGCGAGACCGACCCCCGCACGTTCTGCGCGCGTGACTGTTCGGGACAAGGCGAGACGACGACGAGCTGCCCGGTCGGCTACACGTGTGATGCAATCGCGGCTGCCTCGCAGTGCCTGCCGAACACCGCGAGCTGTGACTGCACCGCGAGCAACGCCGGCCAGAGCAAGGCGTGCACGCGCAGCAACGCGCTCGGCACCTGTTATGGCCTCGAGACCTGCGACGCGGCGCGTGGCTGGATCAACTGCGAGGCGCCCGAGCCGGTGCCGGAGAGCTGCAATGGTCGCGACGACGACTGCGACGGCTCGGTCGACGAAGGGCTGGCGCTCGGCGCGGCGTGCGAGAGCACAAACGACGCTGGCACCTGCAGCGGCGTCACGTTCTGTGCCGGCGCGCTCGGCGTGCGCTGCACCGCGCTGACGCCTGCTGGCGAGGTCTGCAATGGGCGCGATGACGACTGCAATGGTGTGGTCGACGAAGGCTTTGGGCGCGTGGTCGGCGCGGGCGTGCGCTACGATCTCAGCGTCGCGCACTGCGGCGCGTGTAACTACGCGTGCCCAGCGATCGCTCACGGTACGCCCGTGTGTGATGGCTCAAACGCCGCGCCGCGCTGTGTCGCCGGCGACTGCGCCGAGGGCTACTACCCGCTACCGGGCGCGGCGACCTGCCTCGCGGTGCCGCGCACGAACCAATGCGCGCAGTGCGCGACCGACGCCGACTGCCAAGGGCCGGGCGACCGCTGCGTCGATGACGGCGGCGCGCGCTACTGCGCTCGCGATTGCGGCGCGGGATCGATCTACGACACAGCGGCGACCTCTTGCACGGGGGCCACGGGGCAACGCGGCTGCTGCCCGGTCGACAACGTGTGTACTGCCGTCGGCGCCGACCGGCTCTGTCGACCGCGCTCGGGCACCTGCACCTGCACGGTCGAAGGCGCGACCGTCGCGTGCCAGGTCGGCAACGAGCTCGGGACCTGCTTCGGGTTGCGCACGTGTTCCATCGCCAATGGGCTCAGCGTGTGCTCGGCTGCGACCCCGTCCGAAGAGGTGTGCAACGATCGCGACGACGACTGCGACGGGCGCGTGGACGCCGCCGACGAGTCGCTGGCGACCAGCTCGACGCCCAACGGCTTGGCGTCGTGCGGCGACGGGCCGGGTTGTCCCGGCATCTGGAACTGCGTCGAAGGTGATTGGGATTGCAGCGGGCGCGCCGCCAAGGCCGAGGCCTGCGACACGATCGACAACGACTGCGACGGTGCGATCGACGAGGACTTTCGCGACGCCAACGGGCGCTACACGAGCGTGCAGCATTGCGGTGGCTGCGGCGTGGCGTGCGCGTCGCTGGTAGCCAACGCGACCGCGACCGAGTGCGTGGTCATCTCGGGTACCCCGAGCTGTCGCGCGACGGCATGTGCGGCAGGCACCTACGCGTTCGACGGCGGGCGGGCCTGCCTCGCGCTGCCGAGTAACCTCTGCGAGGCGTGCCAGGACGACGCCGACTGCCTCGTGCCGGGCAGCCGTTGCCTGGGTGCTGGCGCCGACCGCTATTGCGGACGCTCGTGCGCCGCGGGGTCGCCGTATGGCGCGAGCTGCCCCTTGGGCTATGTCTGTGGGGGCGGCGCGGATCCGCAGTGCATGCCGGTGTCGGGCTCGTGCCAGTGCGGGCCGGGCGATCAAGGCATCACGCGTGCGTGCCCGGTCGGGGCATGCACGGGCCTGCAGACGTGCGAGCAGAGCGGCAACGACTTCGCGTTCGACGCGTGCAGCGCTGAGGGGATCATCCCCGAGGTCTGTGACGGCATCGACAACGACTGCGACGCGACCACCGACGAAGGGTTCCGCGACAGCAACGGCGTCTACGGGACGGCACTCGCGTGTGGCAATTGCGGCAACGACTGCACGAAGCGCTGGCGTGCGGACCAGCACGTCAACGGCGCTTGCAGCGCGGGCCCGACGCGGACTTGCGTCATTGGCTCGTGCGGGACCGACACCATCAACGGCACGGCCTACCAATTTGTCGACGTCAACGGCTTGCCGGGCGACGGCTGCGAGTGCGGCAAGGTCGCCGGCACGATCGTGGACGAGCCTGACCTCGACTTCGGCGCGGCGCGGCCCGCAGCGAACGCGGTCTACAGCGACGCGGACTGCGATGGGATCGATGGAAAGATTGGCGACGCATTGTTTGTGCGTGCTGGTGCCACCGCACCCGGTGCAGGCACGTTGGCGAGCCCCTATCCGACGATTGGACAGGCGATTGCGGCCTTCACGGCGAGCGGCAAGCTCTACATCCTGGTCGCCGGCGGCGAGTATCGCGAGAACGTCGTCTTGAGCGCGAATCTCAAGATCCACGGCGGCTATGCGCCCGACTTCCGGCGCCGCAACATCGTGACGTTCGAGACCCGCATCCTGGGGGTCGAGCCCGACTTCGCGAGCGGCACGCCGCTGCCCGGCACGGTCTACGCGGCCAACCTGCGCACGGGTCGAACCATCGTGTCGGGTGTGACCATCGTCGGCTACGACGTGACGGCACTGCCCGCGGCCGGGCTTGGCGGCTTCACCAGCCACGCGCTCTACATCATCGACTCGAATGCCACCCTCGAGCTGCGCAACAACCTCATCATCGGTGGACTCGGCGGCGCGGGTAGCGACGGGGCCAGCGGTAGCAACGGCTACGGCCGGGCCGGGGCCAACGGCACACAGCTCGACGGGGGTGGCGGTGTGTCGGTCGAAGCCGGTGCCAAAGCGTGTACCGGCACCACCTGCGCCATCGGCTCGAACCGCGCGGGCGGCACCGCTGGCGTCAACCCGCAGTGCGGCGCGGCCAATGGGATCGCCGGCGGGGCTGCCGTCTGCCCGATCTACAACCAGGCCTCGTGGGTGCCGCCCATCGCCGGCAAGGACGGCGCGGCCGGATACACCTGGACGCGCGACTCCCACTCTGACGATCAATGCAGCGAGCACCTGACCGAGGCGGGTTATCCCATCAACATCAAGAAGTTGGACGGCCTGGATGGAGCGCCTGGCGTCGCCGGGCCCGAGGGGCTACAGGGCCTCGGCTGCAGCACCAGCGAAGGTACCGTCGTCGCGGGCGTGTGGTCCAACGCGCCGGGCGCCAATGGTGCGCTAGGCGTGGCGGGTGCACGCGGCGGGGCCGGGGCGCCTTCAGGTGGCGTCGACACGGCTCTGCAAGCTCAGATGCCGGCGGGCGTCGATCCGAACGGCACCTATCGGCACAAGCTCGGCGCCGGCGGTGGTGGCGCGGGTGCGGGCGCGTGTGGTGGCTCGGGTGGGCGTGGCGCCGGCTCGGGTGGCGCGTCGATCGCGGTGTTCGTTGGCTGGGTCGCCCAGACGACAACGACCGCGCCGTTGTTTGTCGCGAACGTGGTCGAGCGCAGCTTCGGCGGCGACGGCGGCACGGGTGGCTACGGCGGCACCGGCGGGGTCGGCGGCAACGGCGGTTCGGGCGGCGCATCGATGGACTTCTGGGTCGGATTCCGCGCGGGCAACGGCGGTCGCGGCGGCAACGGCGGCGAAGGCGGCGGCGGTGGTGGTGGCTGCGGCGGTGCGAGCTTCGGTTTTGGGGTCTTCGGCAAGCCCGTGGCGGTCACCGTCAACTACACGACCAGCAACGCATTCACGCGGCTCGACGCGAGCTTGACGGGCGGTCACGGCGGCGAGGGTGGCCCGTCGGGCACAGCGCAAGTCGGGGCGCGCGGTGGTGAGGGGCTCAGCAAAAACGAGCTTATCCGCTGATCTGAACGGGGCGCGCTCGGCGGCTGCCCGCGAGGCGAACCGCCGCATGCGCCCGTCGATGGCAGGCGTGCCGAGAATCAGAGCGGTCTAATCGGGACACAGACCTGGACCTGGCCGGTCGCGCTCTCGAGGTCGCCGAGGTAGCCGCTCGAACAGCAGGCGGTCGTCGGGCTGATAGCCGCTGTCGGGCAGCCAGCGCCCGAAGATGAAGTCGTAGGCCCCGGGGATGCTCGGGCCGCCCAGCGTGAGCACGGCAACGGCACACTGCCGCCGTCGACGAGCATGACGCTCGCGTCGCCGTCGACCACGAAGGCCTCGGGAACCACGATGGCAGCGTCATAGCGGCACAGGGCCGGGTCGGTGACGTGCGGGTTGTCGAGGCCGATGCCGAGGCAGACGCGCTCGGATGTCCACAGGTCGCGGTGGAAGTGGAAGCGCGAGAAGCCCGCGACGTCGGCGAGCGCGTCCAACGTGAGCGGCGCGGTGCGGTGCTGGCGGATAGGGTCGAGCGCACGGTTGACGCGCTTGTAGTACTCGCTGCGATTGCGGCCCTGAATCACAGGCTCGTTGTAATACCAACGCGCTCGCCTTGACAGTCGGAACGGCGCAGACATGCCCATCAGTGTCTGCCGTCCGGGTGGCAGCGTCCTCGGTGGCAATGTCATATTCGATGCCGAATGTCACAATGCGGAGATTGCCACGCAAGTGACCGCGGCGTTCACGGCCGAGTTCGTTGATAACGTCCTCCTCTGGATGCCCGCCGCCGCCAAACCTCGCGGCGTGCCGGATGCGAGCTCGCGACCCCGGGAGCGCTCTGATGCAGGGCCTACGGCTCGCCTTCCGGTGAGGTCTGCGCGGGCCATGCGACCGTCAGGAGGATGCCGCTCTGCTCGCGTGCTTCGACATCGTGCACGACCGACGGAGCGATCGCGAGCAGACAACCGGCGCTCAGCTCGACGACTTCACCCGCGATCTTGATTGCCACGCGGCCGTCCACCACGTGCACCGTCACACGCCCTTTGGTCTGGTGCTCCTCGAGGCGGGCGCCGGGCTCGAAGGCGAGCAGCACCACACGCAGCTCAGGGTACTTCGCAAGCGTCTTCGCACTGTGCCCGCGCGTCCGAAGCTGCTCGCTGCTTCGCAGATCGGCGAGCTCTTGCACGAGGTCGAGCCGCAGCAGCGGCGCCTCGAGATGTCGCGTCTCCTGCTCCACGTGGACGTGTGGCTCGACCGCGTATCCAGCTTCGACTTTAGTCATCGGACACCTCCTTCTGCCGTCTGCAGGCAGGTGTGTAGGAATAACGATGCGGGGCCATTTGGCAATGGCCTCGTCCATCGGGGCGCGTTCGCTTGACGCGCCAGTTCGAGCGCTTAATCGAGGGCCGCGTTGCTGGTTGCTCTCGCCCCGCCACGGCCTTCGCCTGCTCGGCGAATTCGCCTGTATCGAAGGAGCCGAGCGTGAAATCCCGCATCCAATGTCACCAGAACGCGCGAGCCATGACCGTGTCCGCGCGCAGTTCTCCGAGGACGAGCTGGTGAGCCTCGCGACACCGGCGATCGCCGGCGATGGGACTCCGGCGCCAGCCCACGTTGCTGATGGCGCCGACCAGCAAGCCACCCAAGCTCAACAAAGCTGGAGCGGCGAGCAGGTCTACACGATCGGGCACTCGACTCGAACACTCGAGTGCTCAACGTCAACTACTTCTGTCCACCGACGACAACTACTTCTGACCAATGGCTGTCTCTGAATCCTCCGCCATTTCGGCGCCACTCGGAGGGGCGCCGGTACGACGTTTCGCTGCCTCGCTGCGGAAGCTCGGGCCATCGAGTTCGAGGATCGTCGCATGATGCACAATCCGGTCGATCGCGGCCGCGGTCGTCATGGGATCCTTGAAGATTTTATCCCATTGGGAGAACACGAGGTTGC